>MTKW01004378.1_pt1 | contig 18286 bp, 16 predicted proteins | sample 1042761 | NCBI WGS metagenome assembly MTKW01 (sample SAMN06205366, study PRJNA360243) | anaerobic digester metagenome | biome: Wastewater treatment plant; feature: Anaerobic digester sludge; material: sludge; isolation source: anaerobic digester fed with sludge from wastewater treatment plant ... | reverse complement strand
GCTTTGGCGCACTCCATGCTGGTCGCGACATCCATCACAAACCAGCCGTTGTCAGTCTCGACAAAAGTGATATTGGCGATCGAGTATCCGCGAACCTGGTATACGCCTTCAGTGACTTTGTATAGGCCGTAGTTGAAGTTCAGCTTAGCCTCTTCCCACAGAGACGGGTTCACGCTACCCTCGTTTTCATCAGTTTTTAGGAAGCCGTACAGTTCCTCAAGATCTTGAAGCACCACATTCGGATTTTTCAGCGAGCAGATTTTGCCGTCGCCCTTGTCGATCAGGCCGTATGTCGCGAACTCCTGTTCACGTGCCAGACCGGAAAAGTAGTTGTCATCTCCGAAGTTCCCGTTATACTCGACCGTATGGCCGGTTGGCGGTTTGGATTTAAGAATACCCATATCGTTCCCTTCTTTCTTTAACGAATCGATCAATAATCTATTGACTTTTTTACGAAACAACTCTCACTTTGTCCCCTCTGTCACAGGCATCGGGGGTGTGCCGATGTGATTGTTCTGTTTTTAGGTTAATTGTGAAATCGACTTTATAGAACACCCGTTTTCCGGCAAAAAAGTCTATAATTTCGTTTTTCCCCATTAAATTGAGATAGAATAACAAATAGACAGGGGTGATTTCTCATCAATAGAACCTTCGTCAAGATTGATAAATCATCTCTCAGGATCTGTTGTTGTGTCTGACCTGCCCGTAATTCGCACGAGCAGCCATTAAGGCGGCTTATGTGTAGCAGAAGGAGTATCGTATGGAGGATCAAGGTCAAGAAAACAGCGGAGAACTCGTACAAGGGAACGAGTTTCTGGCTAAATGGCGACGTGGTAAAGGACCGAGAACAATAACGGAATATCTGTTTCCTAATCTGACTCCAGACAGCAGTTCATCTGACGAGACGATTGTGGTGCCTTCCGAAGAGGAAGAGCGCGCGCTTGTAGGGATGGTACACTTCTTTTTACAGGCGCGCTATGATGAGGCCTTTGCAGAGGCTGAACGCTGTATGAGCAGTCGGCACCCCGAAATTCGTGATTTTGCGTTAATGGCACACGCTGTGACAAACGTAGGGCAACACAAAATCGAGGTTACACTGAACGACCTTCAAGTTTTACAGCAGAAATTGCAACATCCGCAGCATCCGGAGAATAGACGCGCTGCCGCACTCAATGATGGTTATCGTTACGCATTGTCTGTCTTTTTCCATCTGGGTGAGGATATTGCTCCGATTCCGCCGGAAAGTATCTCCTATTGTTCAGAGGGAACCCGACTCTTTGTACTGTATGCTCGATCTTACGCACTTTATCTTCAGCAGGAATATGAGCATGCCCTAGGTGTAGCGGAGGCAGCGCTGATGATGGCTGCAGACCGTCATCCGATCGTAAGCATCTATCTGAATTTGGCAGCTTCCATGGCGGCTATCAGTTTATCGCGTTTTGAACTGGCAGACCGCTTCTTTCTGAACGCTTTGGAGTTAGCCATTCCGGAGGGCTACATTCAGCCGTTTGTCGGACACCACGGGCCGTTACAAGGAATGGTCGAAAAGCATATTCGCGACCGGGAACCTAAACTGTACAAGATGATAGCTGAAAAAGTGGTGCACTTCAGATCAGGATGGACAGAGGTTCATAATCTGCAATCACATAACAAGGTGACCAACCTGCTGACACCCTATGAATTCGCGTTGGCTATGATGGCCTCCAAAGGCAAGGCCAATAAGGAAATCGCAGATTATTTGCACATTTCAATCAATACTGTCAAAGCCCATCTTTCGATTATTTATCAAAAGCTGGGCGTTACAAAACGCACTGAATTGAGAGAATGTTTGAACAAATGACGGTAACGCGTCAATTTATGGCTTAAACAAATATAAAACCCCTGATCTCATAGTGGTTAGAAGTGTATAAGGAGCAGGAGGGTTCTTCCTCTGCCTGTTTTTCGCGGCGGTTGTGTCAATTCCGGCATCACTATGTCCACATCATATTTTTGTATGATCTGGGGGAACAACCATGCGACGAATTTATAGACTTTTTTGCCGAAAAACGGGTATCCCAATACATTNNAATGTAATCTGTACATCCCCATGATCGGTATCATCCTTTGGGAACAGAGCCGGTGGCGGAGATGCACCCGATGATCCCTAGTAGACGCGGTACAACGATTGCTTTTAAGAAAGGTGGATCTTCCATGAATAAGATGAAAAAAATATGTTCCTTGTTGCTCTTTGTCGTATTGCTTCTGAGTGTGCTTGCTCAGCCCGTGTTGGCCGAAAAACCCGGTGATGAGTGCGTCATTGTGGTTCCTTTTAAAGCCCCTGACGATATCAAGCATCTGAAAGTTATCAGCGTGAAATATTCGCTGTCATCGGGGCTTACTTTTGTATCCGCTTCCTGTGATGCATTGATCACGATCGACGAAAAGAGCGAACCCGGTTTCTTCATGGGTCTTGCTCAGGATCTGGGACAACCCGCGTTTCAAACAGGCCTTACCCAAGGCGAGTTGATAATCAGAGTCAAGATTAATGACAATGCCACCAACAGAGAAACAGTCAACGTGACCAACATTATGGGCGCTTCGTATGTTGACGGCTATCGCAAAGTCAGCGTAGGCACTCCCAAGGAGCACGTGATTTCCGTAGATGTGCCCAAAAGTGACGAGTCAGGAGACCCGGAAGATAACGAGACAGTACCTGAGGACGGGGAAGGAGCCGAGGCAATACAAGCAGACTCCGAGGCTCGAAAAGCCGCCAAGACAGTACAACCCGGCGATGTGGTGTCCATAGATATTCCGTTTGATGCTAACGAGCCCTTGCATATACTCTCGATGCACTATAGGATGACGCCCGGCCTCGCTTTTGTGTCTGCCGCCAGTTTCGATAATACACAACTGATATTATATGAGGTAACTGATAAATACCTCCATGCACTATCAGGCTCTGTTCAAGGCATCACCTCCGGCTACGTAAGGGTCAATGTAAAGGTCAATAGCGATGCTGCCGGCGAACAAGTGTTCTCTGCATACGATATTGTTGGTTATGACCTTAATGACGGCAGGGAGTTTCGACTGTGCGATCACAAGGAGTGGGTATTCAACGTTGCCGCGCCTAAGCGCGGCGTGTCGGGAGAGCAGGGAGTCGCCGAGGACACTGCCGCCACCGAGACCGAGCCGAAGCAGAGTTTTCCGAAAACGGGCGAGAGTAGCGGGTATTATCCGTGGTTATCGTTACTGCTCATATCCGTAGGCGGCTTCTTCTTACTTGCCCGCAGGAGAAGGATAGCGCAACAGAGAGACTAGATAAAAACTGTACAGCATTACAAGTAAAATGTAAGAGGCTGTCTCAAAAGGCAGGTTTCGTTGATATGTAGTCAATATTTCAACTTAGAACCAAAATCATTGCATCTAACCTTGAAAGCGGCGGCGCACAGCGCCACTCTTGACTGGGTGCTAGCATTTTGCTATCGAATACTGTAGATAAATCCATAGTGAATATATGTTGTCAAGGATACTATCCCCCCTTCACGAAAGGTGCAATTTTATGCGCCGGTTTTAGGCGTAAAAAAGCCTAAAACGCCTGGTATGACGGCGTTTTAGGACAAGTAGTGACGGAGAAGGAGGGATTCGAACCCTCGTGCCGGTCACCAGACAAATGCTTTTCGAGTGATATTTTTATCCAATAACTCTTTATAAGACCTCATAAGTTCTCATAAGTTCTTCTTACAACTTCCCACCTCTTGAGATAGTATTAGCATTCAATTTTCAAGTGGTTTTAGAATTGAACATATAATGGCTGCGTAAAATTTCCAAGAAAGATAAGCTGGTTTTAGGAAGTATATTATTGACGAATACACTCAATGGGTGTATTTTATACGTGAGATGTTAAAGATGATGATACGAGAAATGAGAACAGAATTAGGAGATACCCAAAGCGAGTTCGCTGCAAGGTACAATATTCCGTTTCGAACCATTCAGAATTGGGAAACCGGTGTGCGCAAGCCTCCCGCATATATTATTGAATTGCTGAGTCAGCGTGTTCGGTCGGATCTTGCGAACCGCAGGACTGTTAACTTGCCGGAGTATGATCCAAAGAAGAGAGAGCTCCCAAAGAGGCGGGATTTTATTGGCTCTGTCGCGTGGCTGAAAGCTGTGCAAGCATGCCTAGGAGAAGATGTAGTATTTGCATTGGATCAAGCGCTCATGTGTCAGGGAAACTTCGGTGGTCGCAGCGATGAGTATGTCGTATGGGTCTACGGGAATGACACTGTTACCGATTACAACGGAGTAATTGTTCTGGGCAATCGGGTTAGTCCTTACGATGTGGAGAGCAAAAATGGTCTACGGTATACAAATCTCAGCCGTACAATTTCAGACGCGTTTGCCAATGAATCAATCTTGGATATGCAGGGTATCACCGAGGCTGTCAGCCGCTACTACTATTCCAACGGCGAAAAGTTTGACGGTATTTCTGTGCCCCCGGAGCATCAGGAAAGGTTTGAAAAGCTGGCGAGAGAAGCAATTGAATACTACGAAGCATAGGAGACAGACTGATGAACATTTCAGCAGAAGAAAAGTTAATGTATGAGGTGATGAAAGCCATATATGCCAGCGGTATTCCGGTGAGTTTTAAAGGTTCTATGGTATTGAAGGCATATTTGCTTGAATCCGGATATTCCGAAGATACCCGTCATACTGTGGATATAGATGCGAACTGGAATTCAGATGTCACTCCTACAATGGAGCAAATCGCGGCAGCCTTTCAGAAAGCAATAGACAGAGGCGACATTAATCTGACAGTAATCCCATATAGAAAGTACGGTGATGATAGGTCTGCGGGTTTTGAGTTAAGGGACAGCTCATCCGAAGAAGTAATTTTCACTATGGATGTGGACGTTAATCGTCCAATGGCTCTGACCAAAATTTACGAAGTTTCAGGCCTGCGTTTCCGGGGTGTTGCTCCATCTCAAATGATGGCTGATAAGATCTCTGTTGTCTCCTCGGATAAGGTATTCCGCAGAATTAAGGACGTTGTTGATCTGTATTATATATCTCATGTTTGCGATTTTAATCGTGAAGATGTTTTATATATCCTTGAAAGTAACGAGAGAACGCTTGGTAAATTTGACGGATTTCTGAATCGACCAGAAGACCTGAAACATTCTTACGAAAAGTTCCGCTTTGCCGGAGACGTAAACAAACCGACATTTGAAGAAGTATATCAGACAGTGAAAACCTTTATTGCCGACGTCATTTTTGATTAAGAAAAGAAAGGTTGCCTATACACACGAATATTTTTAAGCTGATTTGTGCATTGTTCAGCAGTTCAAGTGCACGCACAATTCGAGAAACATGAAACCCGCAAACCATTTCGGTGAGCGGGCTTCAAGAAATTTGGTGGAGAAGGAGGGATTCGAACCCTCGTGCCGGTCGCCCGACAAATGCTTTTCGAGTGATCCCGGTTTATTATCGGCTTTGATCCGGTACGGGCTCGTTCTGTTCGGTGGCGGATTCTTTTAAGGAAAAGACAGAGATGATGGTAGCTCCGAGCAGAATCAGGCCGCAACCGATCCAATTGATGAGAGAATATGATTCTTTTAATACAAGATATCCGACGACGATACCCGTCAGCGGTTCAAGCATGGAGATGACGGAGGTCGTGCTTGCGCCGACCAACATAATGGCGTGATTTAGCAGGGCGAAGCCGGCAACACCGACCATCAGGGCAAGGATAACGGAGTAGCCCCACGCTGAAGGCGCCATGTGAAGGTTAAGCAAACCGCTAGCTTGCCCGACAATAAACGAAACAATGCTCACGAATAAACTCGTGTAAAAGGTCAGCGTGACATGGTGTAGCGTGTTGAGCGTTGTATGCTCAATGCCGAGAAAGATAATGGCATAACTTACGGCAGAACCTAAGGCAAGCAGCGTGCCCAAAAGATATTCACCTTCCGATTTTGTAAAGAACGTAAGCATGCCTGAAAACGCGAGGATTAACGATAAAATCTTCCAGCGTCTTGCTTTCTCTTTGAAGAGCAAGATGTTGATCACCATGACGATGACAGGGGAGAGATAATGCAAAACAATTGCCAGACCGACACCGATGTACTGAAAAGATAAGTAAAGCGTCGCGGTCGTTGTGAAGTTTCCGGCGATGCTTACGAAAAGCAATGTGAACAGTTGCCGTTTACCCAATATAAGTGAGACTTTCGTCGTTTTTGCGATCAAAAAGAGGACGGGAACAGAAAACAGGGATCTTGTGAAGGTCATGGTGAACCCGTTACTCCCGCCGGCGTAGGCGAGCTTGGCGACGATTGGCGATGCGCCGAAAAGCAGGGCGGACAAAACAGCAGAGCCGATTCCGATGAAACGTTTTTTTCGCATGATGTCTCTGTTGTTAACTGTCTTCACTTTGAATTTCCCTTCCCCTAATCGTGTCCGTGACCAAATCGTCTCCAGCAAATATGCCATATGGGAAAATGAAAGGCAACGGTACGTGCACATCGAAAGCTCGATGCTGAGTCCTGGGAACTTTGCTGAAGCTGTTGTCCCCTTGGGCGTTGCCACGGTCACCCATGATCCTCACGAATTGACGAACGTGTTCGGCGAAGAAGCCGTCGTCTATTTTGATGAAGCCGCTAAAGACTTGCCTCAGAGGCAATTGGCTAACATCCCTTTCTCACGACTGCCATAACCTCTGTGTGGTGTGCAAGGACCAAGCTTCCGCTTTGGCAGTCGTGAGCGCTCTTGAAGAGTGTGGCGGCGGTATTGCCGCCGCAGAGGATGACGAAATTCTGAACACTTTCCCCTTGCCGCTAGGCGGATTGATGAGTTTAGACAATGCTGAAAAGACGGCGGAACAGGCTAGAGCCATGAAAGCGACCTTGCGCGAGTTGGGTATCCCCGGCAAAAATCCCATTTTAAGGATTGCCACTTTGTGCCTGATCGTCATCCCGGAAGTAAAATACTCAGAGTACGGTCTGGTCGATGTCAACAAGCAAGAGCTCGTACCGATATCCCCTGAAGCTTGCTGTCAAGATTCGGTACTGTAAAGCGTCGCCAAGACTAAATGCCTTATAACAAGAAAAGCCCCGCGGCGAGGGGCTTTACACTTATCACATAATTGTTTCTTGATGTCGATCGCAGAAGAAAACTCCATTAACGAGGTTTTTACGCTTATCGCATCTCTGCGCCGAGCGTGTAATTCAGCTTCTTGATGAGGCGGTTTCTGAGCTTCTCGATCTCTTCCGCCGTCAACGTGCCGGAGTCGGAACCCAAGCGGAAGCGGAACATGAGCGACTTTTTCCCTTTCGGCACTTGTTCGCCGCGGTACTCTTCGACGAATTCCGCATCGTGTACGAGGTTTACGACGGCTTCATAAATTTGTGCCCATGAGACGTCCTCGTCAATCACGATAGAGAGGTCCTGCTCAACGAGCGGGAATTGCGGCAAGCGTTCATAGCGGTTGTCACGGCTCTCGAGCGGGACGAGCTTTTCGATGTCAATCTCGGCGATGGCAAGACACGGGACGCGCAGACCGGATTCTTCTGTCGCTTTCGGCGACAACAACCCCAACGATCCGATCTCGACACCCTCATCGTTAACGATCTTGAGCCAAGCGTTGCGATCGGCCCACGGCATTTTGTCTCCCGATTGCTTGAATTCCCATTCCTTGACGCGTCCGTAACGCGGCAGTTGGGCGAGCATCCCTTTCAGCCTTCGAAAGACTAGGAAGGGCAGCACTCCGGCGAGAGCAATCGCGAGGCGGCGCTCCTGCACGGGGAGTTTTTCCGCCTCAATCGAAGGACTCACGGCGCCTTTTGAAAAGACTTGTGTGAGCTCGAAGAGCCCGAACGTCTCGTAGTAGCGTGAATTCAGAACGGCAGATTCCAGCATGTTCGGTATAAGCGAGCCTCGCAAATAGCGGCGGTCGGGCGAGGGCGGACTTGCCAGTTTGATCAGCTTGTCCGTGTCGTCGCCGGCGATATTGATGAAAGCGTCGGATACCCACGGGTAGGTATAGATCTCTTGCAGTCCTGCGCGGTAAGCCAAGTACTCGCGGATGGCGCGCTCGCTCTCCTCGGCGAGTTGCCTGATCGGTTTGTCGAGCGTGATGACCGGAGGTTTGTACTCGAAGTTTTCATAGCCGATCATGCGGCAGACTTCCTCAAGGATGTCATCTTTGATATCGACGTCGCCTGTGGCGCGCCAGCTCGGAACGCTTACGTCGAGCGTGTCGTCACCGTTATACGTGACTTCGAAGCCGAGCGGTTTCAACGCGCTGATGGCGTCATCCGCCGTAATGGTGTGACCTGATCGGATATTGAGAAAATGGAGCGAGACGGGAATCTCGATCGCCTCCGTCTCACGCACGCGGTGCGCGCCGACGGCGACGATTCGGGCGTTCGGCTGCAATTCCGCCATCAGTTGACACGTCAGCCCCAGCGCGAGATCGCAGCGCTGCGTGTTGATCGCTTTTTCAAAGCGCATCGAGGCCTCGGTGCGAAGGCGATGGTGTGATGCCGTCCGGCGCAGACTGATCGCTTCGAAGTTCGCGACCTCGAGGACGATATCTTTCGTCTCGGGGAGGATGGAATCTTGCGCCCCGCCCATGATTCCCGCCAAGCCGATCGCTTTATCCGCGCCGTCGCAGATCAGAAGATCGGTCGGAGAGAGGGTCAGGATATGGCCGTCGAGAAGCTCAAGCTGCTCCCCTTCGTGCGCTGTGCGCACACGGATACCGTTGCTGACGTGAGATTCGTCGAATGCGTGTGTCGGTTGACCTGTGGCCAGCATGACGTAGTTTGTGATGTCGACGATCACGTTGATCGGGCGCATTCCGACCGACCAGATGAGTTTGCGCATGGAGAAAGGCGCCTCCCGCAATTCGATGCCTTCAAAGACGACGGCGTCGTATCTAAAGCAGCGATTTTCGTCGACAATTTCGACCGGGTAATCGTCCGGATCTGCAGGTATTTCTATTGAGGGGAGCGGGAGAAGCGTGCCGCCGTAGATGGCGCTGAGTTCGCGCGCGAGTCCGTAATGACCCCAGAGGTCGGGGCGATTCGTCAACGATTTGTTGTTGATGTCGATGATAAGGTCGTCAAGCCCCAGAACGTCGGCGACAGGCTGCCCCGGTATCGCGTCGGGGAACAGTCCCGTCAGGTCGACAATCTCCGCTTCTTCGTCTTCTGACGGGGGAAAGAGGCCTTCCAGATCGAGTTCTCCCGCCGCGCAGATCATACCATTGCTGACAATGCCGCGGACTTTGGCCGAGGAAAGCTCCACGCGTTCTCCCTCGCCGTGCCAGCGAACTTTTGCGCCCGGAGGCGCCACGACGACGATCTCATTCTCGTAGAGGTTCGAACCTCCGCAGACGATTTGGCTCGTTTTTTCCTGACCGATATCGACATCGCAGACGACGAGGCGATCGGCTTGCGGGTGTTGTCTGATCGTGACGATGCGTCCGATGATGACACCTTCGACGAGGTCAGCCGGATTGGTAATCTCTTCGACTTCGACCGTCTGCATCGTCAAATCGTGTGCGAGTTGTTCCGCCGTTATGTCTTGTGGCAAGTCGGCGTATGTGCGAATCCAGTTTAGTGATGCTTTCATGGTGATTCCCCACGTATATTCAGTTCGTTTTTTCGGTTGTTCTTATTCTGTTTTCCTGATCGCTTCGCGCTGTCAGCTCCTGTAAGGCGTATCGCGCATGCCGATATCGCTTACCGAGTCGCGGTAGCCGGCCAGTTGCGTCGCTGCTTACTTGAACTGCTCGAGAAAGCGGAGGTCGGCGCTGCGGAACAGCCGCACGTCATCAATCTCGTACCGCATCATCACGAGTCGATCGAGCCCGATGTTAATGTAGAATCCGCTCCAAATGTCGGGATCGAGACCGGCTGCGCGCAATACGTTCGGGTGCGGCGCGCCGCCCGGCATGACTTCAATCCAACCGACGTTTTGGCAGACGTGGCAGCCTTCGCCATCGCATACACTGCACTGCATATCGATTTCAAATCCCGGTTCAACGAACGGGAAGAAGCCGGCGCGCATGCGGACGGGGACGTCGCGACCGAATACCTTTTCCAAGATGGTGCGGACAAGCAGGAGTCCCGACGAAAACGAAAAATCGCGATCGACGATGAGCGCCTCGTATTGATAGAAGGCGCGCTCGTGGCGCGCGTCGGTGCTCTCGTTTCGGAAGACAGTTCCCGGATAGACAAATCGTGCCGGCGCTCCGTGTTTTTGGAGATAACGAACACTTGCACCTGTCAGGTGCGGGCGCAGGCAGAGGCGCTCGGCACCTCGCTTGTTCTCCGTGCCGGCAAGCCAGTAAGTATCCATTGTATCGCGGGCAGGATGATCGGGAGGGAAGTTGAGGTAGTCAAATGCGTAGAGTTCACTTGTGATCTCATCCTCACTGAAGATCTCAAAGTTCAACGAGCGGAAGGCATCGTTCAAGTCATAGCACATCTGCGTGATCGGATGCAGGCCGCCGCTCGCGATGCCGAATCCCGGAATGGTCAGGTCGGGACGAAGCTCGAGAAACGACGCTTTATCGAGGAGCCCGTCTTTACGCTCCTCAATCGCTTGAATAAACAGTTGCTTGATTTCGTTGGCAAGTTGTCCGAGCTGTCGGCGTTCATCGTGTGATAATTTGCCGAGTCCTTTCAGGATCTCCGTCAAGACCCCTTTCTTGCCGAGATAGTGTTGGCGGAGCGATTCTAATGTCTCTGCCGTCTCCGCTGTCGCAAAAGCATCTAATCCTTCTACTCGGATTTCGCTTAATTGATCCCTCATTGGCATCTCTCCTCCGTTTAATGACTGCCCTTAAGTATAAATCATAAAAGCGACGATTGTCGATTGACGGCAGGAGACAGATCGTCATGATCGTTCGAATCGTTCGATTCGCTACAAAATCACGATATGTGTCGACGTTTATGCTGTTTTCCCAGATAGTATATTATTTTGCTACAGGATAGCGAAAGGATCGAAGTCTTCGAACCTAGGGTTCAGGCGAATACAACGCTTCAACTACCCGATAATCTCCCGTTTTCATCCGGAGGAGGTGATCTCCCATGAGGCGATGCTTTTCTCCATCCTCATCAAGCATCAGGAAACTGGTGGAAATGAGGTAATCGCCGACGCGCATGAGGTTCATCGGATCGTAGCCGCAAATTCTCGCATCGATCGATTTTTCATTGGGAAATTTCGCCTGAAAAGAATTAAGTTTCGACGCACGCCTGTTCTGCTCACGGTCGATCGTCAAACGCGCTTTTTCAAGCTCTTCGTCCGTCAGAATCACCTCGTCGTTCGATTCTCCCGTTGCGATTACACGCTCTTCAATAAGTTCCCACAGCGTTTTCTCTGTCGCAAAGCTCCGGTCGAATTCAAGTTCCGCCTTCTCGACAAGTGAATACAGCAACACGCCCGAGTGATATCCTCGTCCCCTATGATCCATCACATCAGTAGTCTTGCAAAGGTTTTCCGTGTAAACATCGATCTCTCTTGCGGCGAGGTTACCGTTCAGCTGTCGGAGCGCTTTGAAGCCGACATATTCCGCGAGTCCCTCAAGCGTTTCAACGCGCCATTCGTTGATCATTGCGCCGTCACTCAATGCCCTCATCTTGGAGCGGATCTCGCCAATCCGATGAAGTATCATCATTACGTCAAGACGTTGTTGCATTTGCAGGTCATTCTCAGGGATGCGCTCGACGGATTTCATCATGTCGGCAAACCGGCCCAACAGAGCGTTTTCGCGGTATGCGAGTGCGACAAGCTGCGCGTCGAGTGGGAAAGCGATCAGTTCAAGGTCGTTAGGGAAACGCGATTCGCCGTTTTCCATCTGAAAGACATGGAACATCTCATGCACAATTCTGGCGGTTAGCCTGTCGAGACCCTCTTCCGTCTCAATCTGATCGGGCTTCAACATCCAGATGGCGATCATCCTGTCCTTATACTCAATCGCCGTATTTCCGTAGAAATAGTCGGGTTTGGGCAGCAGCTCTCCGTCAATGCACATCGTCTCGTCTGTGTACAGCGCATAGACAGGCTTCGCAAAACGCGGCCACAGCGATGCGAAATCGAGTTTCGCCAGACGTTCTTCAAGTTTTCGGTAAGTATCGAGCAATATACAGCGGTCCATAAGTCACCTCGATAGTCGGTTTTGTGATCGCATATATTATAATTAAGCTCAGTACGGATCTTGTTAATTAAATGTATTTTTAGTGATTACGGGAGGCTCAAATGGACAATCAATTATGCAAAGAAAAGCGAACAGTCGAAGTCATTTGGCACGGTCATGCCTGTTTCGAATTGAAAAGTGAGGATAAGTCGGTCGTCTTTGATCCGTATCTCGAAGTGCCGGGTTACGCGACGTTGGATCTTGAGGCCGATCTCGTGCTCGTCTCGCATGAACACGACGATCACAATGCGCGTGAGCGCGTGAAACTTTCAGGTCGCCCGATCGATGTTACCCTTAACGTGCTCGATACGTGTCACGACGATAAAGGAGGAAAGCTCCGTGGACCAAACAAGATTCACATCATTGACTTTGATGGTGTCCGCGTGGCGCACTTCGGCGACCTCGGCAGAGATTTGTCGCCGGAAGAGCTCGAACAATTAACAGGACTAGATGTCGCGCTCATTCCCGTCGGAGGTTTTTTTACGATTGACGCACGTCAGGCTGCTACGATCATTCGCGCGATCAAGCCCGATGTCACCGTGCCGATGCACTATTTCGACGGCGTATCGGGCTGGAATAAGACGTCCGGTGTTGAGCCGTTTCTCGAGCAATTTACGTGTGTCATTTCGCACGAGAAGAACAGCTTTACCGTGGGAGCTTTCCACGATTGCGTGCTCGTCCTCAAAAAGCCTTAAGAACAGTCCTCGGTTCGCGAGACCGCGTCAGGAGCCGTCATGTTTGGGGCAATTATAGGTGATATTGTCGGGAGTCAGTACGAGCGACCGGAAGAGAACATTCGCACGAAAGACTTTCCTCTATTTTCCGAGCGATCGAGGTTTACCGATGACACCGTCATGACGTTGGCGGTAGCTGACGCTTTTCTGGAGATGGGGTATAGCACCGAAGAGCTGAGCGTTCGGGGAGCGCTGATTCATTCCATGCAGAAGTTCGGTCGAAGACACCCCCACGCGGGCTATGGCGCCAATTTTTCAAAATGGCTCACAAGTCCGAGGCCACAACCGTATGGCAGCTACGGGAACGGCTCGGCGATGCGCGTGTCATCCGTCGGTTGGCTGTTTCACGACCTTGCGAAAGTGCGCCAGATGGCGCGATTGTCGGCAGACGTCACGCACAATCATCCGGAGGGAATCAAGGGTGCCGAGGCTGTCGCCTCCGCCATCTTTCTTGCGCGGAGAGGTTCTTCGAAAGAAGCAATCCGTGAACATATCGAATCGAGATTCAAATACGACCTCAGTCGGACAGTCGACGAGCTCCGCCCGACTTATACATACCACCTTTCCTGTATGAAGACGGTGCCGGAGGCGATCACAGCTTTTCTCGACGGGGAGGACTTTGAAGACGTCCTTCGAACGGCCGTATCGCTCGGCGGCGACAGCGACACGATCGCTGCCATTGCCGGCAGCATTGCCGAAGCCTTCTACGGTGTTCCCGACCTCTTAAAGGACGAGTGTTTCGAGTATCTGACAGACGATCTCACCGCCGTCCTGCAAGCGTTTGAACAAGCGATTGGCTGAGGGCCGAGTGACTGACGATGTGCCGTAATTGACATTATGAGCTTCTGTCGGCCATCGACCTTCTATTGAAGTAGACATTGCTAAAGAGTTCTAGCTGCGAGGTGTCCAGCGTCAGATATCGCGCGATCTGCCGGAGTCGATATTGCCGAGGAGTTCCGCCATTGCTAAACCATCCACGGATTCGGCGTAAAAGAACGGGCTGTGGCGAATTGCTTTCTTTGTGAAAGCATTCTTTTCCGATTATAAAGGCACGAGACGCGGAGTCTCGTGCCTTAGAGTGTCAGGCTTTGCAACACTGTTTTTTAAGCACTTTCCTACTCGGGGCCATTCAGTGTAGCTGCCGGGGGGGAGGCAACGCACTACTAAGGCCCCTTCAGAAAATGTTTGTTATCTTATTTCGCCTTAGCGTAACGAGCGGCGACGATATCCCAGTTGACGAGGGGCCACCACGCTGACAGGTAATCGGCGCGCCTATTCTGATATTTCAGGTAATAAGCGTGCTCCCAGACATCGTTTACGAGGAGAGGCGTCATGCCTTTGCTGACGGGCGAATCCTGGTTCGAGGATTGGACAATTTTCATTTCGCCCTTATCGAGTACGAGCCATGCCCAACCGCTGCCGAACTGCCCCGCACCTGCTTTTTCGAATGCTTCCTTAAATTTCTCGAAGCTGCCAAACTTGTCGTCAATCGCCTTCGCGAGTTCGCCCTGCGGCTCTTTTGCGCCGCCGGGTGTCATCGTCTCCCAGTAGACGAGGTGGTTAAAATGTCCGCCGCCGTGATTGATGACGGCTTGGCGCCTTTCTTCCGGGACTTGACTTAGATCTCGAAGCAATTCTTCAATCGTCTGCTCTTTAAGACCGAGTCCCTCAATGGCTTTGTTGAGATTATTAACGTAAGTCTGATGATGCTTATCGTGGTGCACTTCGACCGTCTTTTGGTCGATCACCGGCTCCAACGCATCGTACGGATACTGTAATGCGTCTAATTTGTACATTTGCTCTCCTCCTTTAGAATTGCGGCACTCGCTAATGCGCCGATTTATATCAATTAAAGTTGTTCAGACAGTCTTATTGCCTGTCATTTGCAATTATACGCGAGTATTCCTGATGAAAGTGTATCTTATGTGCCATTTCGGACACATGAGGTTGCCATTAGAGCGTATAAATTTCTTTCCGAAAAAGGGCCGTCTCGAAACGAATCATCTTCCTTTCACGTTTTTGAAGAAATCTAAAGGGTTTTGGCAAAAAGTCTCCGATCGATTAACGCTATACTCGGACGGCGTGCTCTTTTGCATACTCGGGAATAACCGCCGCAAAGTAGACGATCCCGCACACGATTTGCACGGCTCCGGCGATCGTGACGGCGTAAAGGAGCAGGTTGTGGCGCAACAATGCGCCGGCGACGGCTCCGACGACGAAAATCGCCATATGCAACACGAAGTAAGGGAGTTTCCAACGTTCAGTTTTAGCGCCTCGGAGTCTCTTACCGAGCTCAACACCGGCATCGGTGAGATAACCGGTCATGTGCGTTGTGCGCGTCGTCACCCCGTGAAAGTTCATCAGGATACCGTTTTGTATGCCGAGTGATAAAGCGGCGTAAAAACACGGAATCAAGAGCAACGTATCCGGGACGATGAACGACATGAGTACGTATATGGCTCCATGGATGATGAGGAAATAGCCGTAGCGTTTTGATCGGCCGATTTCGCATTGGTAGAACAGCATGCCTGCAATCGTTGACCCCAAAAAGAAAGCGACGATCAGGCCGAGATAAGTGAGGGCGAGTGTCCATTTACCGTTCTTGATCGCGATGGCAATCTGCGTGAGATTACCTGTATGGTGCGAGATGGCGAATGACGGGCCGACCAGCGCCTCAGCATTCATAAAACCGGCGGAAAACGTCATTAGCGACACCCAGAGACTTGCATTCTTCCTCGACAGCTTTCTCATACTTCTCTCACCTCTCAGTTTGTCCATAAATTATACCATGATTGCCGATAGTTTTTGCTATTTATCACATGAACAACAGAAGAAAAGCGGATAACCCGCTCGATCTCTCTAAAGAGAATCGTCGGATTATCCGCGTACGGTTCGCCGCGTTCTATGAGGCTCTAAGAATCGGCTCAGTAGTTCTTGGCGACGAGTTGGAAGTATTTTTGCTCGTATTTGCAAACGGGGCAAATGACGGGCGCTTTCTTGCCGACGTGGATGTGTCCGCACCTGGCACAGATCCATGCCGTCTCGCCATCTTCGCGCTCGAAGACGATGCCTTCCTCGATGTTCGCCTTCAGACGGTTGTAACGCTCTTCGTGGTGTTTCTCAATGGCGGCGACCATACGGAAGAGCGTGGCGATGCGCTTGAAGCCTTCTTCTTCGGCCTCTTTTGCGAACGTATCGTACATCTCTGTCCACTCGTAGCGCTCACCTGCCGCCGCGTCGGCCAAATTCTCAAGTGTGCCCGGAATCTCATCGTTGTTAAGCAGTTTGAACCAGAGCTTGGCGTGTTCTTTCTCGTTTCTCGCTGTCTCCTCAAAAAAGTCGGCAATCTGTTCGTAGCCTTCTTCGCGCGCTTTCGTGGCGTAGTAAGTGTACTTGTTGCGTGCCATCGACTCGCCGGCAAATGCTTCCTGCAGATTTGCTTCAGTTTTCGTTCCCTTAAGATCCATGTTCATCTCTCCTTTTAGTTTTTGTGTTGTTGACGGTTGTTTATCGGCGGTGATCTCTCACCTGTTGAACATCCTTGCGGGATGTCGCGATTTCGATGTTGTCTACGACGTATGTGTCCCGCCTCGTGGTCACATTGTTGCCTTGTGGGACGGATTCGCTATATGTGTTCTGCTCTATCTAAGCTGTGAGCGGACGCCTGCCTGTACCTGCCCTGTTAATCGTGAGCACATTCCCCCTCAGCCCTGTCACGGTTTTTTTCCTGGCACTTTGAACAGATACCTCTAAAAATGAGATCGTATCCTGTCAGTTGGAAACCGCTGTCCTGAGGGAAAAGCTGATTAATCTGAGGCAGAACGGGCATATCCACGTCAGACAGAGTGCCGCATTCCTCACAGAGAATGTGGTAATGCTGGTCGAGCGTGGCATCGTAATGGAACGTCCCGTCCGGCCCGACGAGTCGGGCGACTTCTCCGTCTTCAACCATACGGTTCATCGTCCGGTAGACGGTCGCCTTGTTGATCGTAGGAGCCGTCCGAATGACGCATTCCTGAATCTCGTCAACGGTAGGGTGGTTCAGTGTATTGAGGCAATCGGAAATGACCCGGCGTTGTTGCGTCATGCGCCTGTAAGCATAATTGTTTGCCTGTTTCGTCATGTTCGATTTATTTCCTCCAATCAGCTGTATATCAAGGATATATCTATTGCAACTTGCTTGCAATAGTAAATCGAACAAAAGATGACCTGAAAATGAGAATTCACTCGTCGTTTTTGTTCTGTGAGACGGCAACGATTCGTTAACACGCCTTCGGACGTCTTGTGATTGATATCATTTGTCTGCCGGCAAATGATGTTAGTTATATTATTCCTTATCAAATGTGCATACAAGAATATTTACTTTTTTTGACAAGTGCGGTATTTCGTCCATTCACGGGCGAACGAAGATTTACTTTTTTAAATTGGCCTGCCGGATAATCCAAGGCCGTTTTTATGACAGGCGCCTGAAAGATGCTGCTCCAATAGCTTTCCCTAGAGTGTCGCTATCTTGCCGTTCGCCCGGAACCTTGCGCTTGTCGTTCGCGACGGTTTCTCCCGCCGATACATATGAGGAGACCGCCAAGGAAACCGGCGACATGAGCCCACCACGCAATGCCGCTCGCACCGCGCGTAAAGCCCGAGACGAGTTGAATGATGAACCAGATAACGAGGTAAAGCGGCGCGGGGATCGTGACGATATACGGTATGATCGGTACCAATGTCGTTACTCTCGCATGCGGATACAAGATGAGATAAGCGCCCATCACGCCGGCAATGGCGCCTGACGCGCCGAGCGTCGGTACATCGGAATTGATGTAGGCAAGCGTATGCGCGAGGATTGAAATGATCCCTGTCGCGATGTAGAACAAAATATACTTGATCGGTCGCAGGTAATCCTCCACGTTGTCGCCGAAAATCCACAACACCCACATGTTGCCGATGAGATGAGCAAGACCGCCGTGAAGGAACATGCTCGTGATTATCGGATAGTAGAGTTCACCCGATCGTATCGCTTCGCGAAAGCCGACCGGAGTGAATGCGTACCGTTGTAAAAACTCGTAGAGGTCATGATATCCGAGCGTCTGCTGATAGATAAAAATCGCGACATTGAAAACAATGAGAATAAGAGTGGTGATAGGTAGTTTGCGACTTGGTTGGCTATCTCTCAGCGGCAGCATCTGTCTTTTCCTTCAAGCCTCAATAGGGCGCACAAAACCCCGACCTTTCGTCGCTAGGCTTAATTTGTGTTGTCCCGATGAACTCTCTAAACGAAAAACCTGCCCCTTTCGCCTGCAAGGGGCAGGTTTTTGTGAGTGTGCCGGGCATGGCGCATCATATGGGGGTGTAAGTCCCCTGCACGGGTAGGTAACGA
>MTKW01003900.1_pt1 | contig 18316 bp, 9 predicted proteins | sample 1042761 | NCBI WGS metagenome assembly MTKW01 (sample SAMN06205366, study PRJNA360243) | anaerobic digester metagenome | biome: Wastewater treatment plant; feature: Anaerobic digester sludge; material: sludge; isolation source: anaerobic digester fed with sludge from wastewater treatment plant ... | reverse complement strand
GACTAATGGGGCCAATCGGAGGGCAGTGGGCATTTTACAGCACATTTTGGACTTGACCTCTTTGGCAATGTCACTGGTGGTCGCTCTTTTTCTCCTTGATGGCTCGGATCCTTCGGGACTAACTCAGATAAGTGTTAGAAACAAAGTCGCGGCGGGTATTAGGGATCCGTGGGCACAGCAGCGGATCCTGGAATCGATCGTACCATTTTATGGGTTCCTGGCACAAAAGGTGAATGCTTACTCTCCGTTGTTGCTCCAATTGCTTTTGTTTGCCCCCGAACCATTTGAAAGCGCCTTCAGGTCGCGTGGTCAGAACAGCCATGTTATTCCCCAAACGGTTATAGACCTGGCCCAAGGAATCTTGAAGATTCGTAAAAGCGACCGTGTCGCAGTCTTCGGGGATGGGGCTGATTGGTTTGCTTCTTCGACCTTTGTTGACAATCCTGCGGGGGAATACCTTGTGGCCAACCTTTCCCAGGAGGCCATGCTCATGTCAAAGATCCGGAAAGAGTTTGTTAGCAGACCATTTCAGATACAGGGGCCTGAGTGGTTGGGTGATACGGATGGCGAGGGGCAATATGATAAAATCTTCGCCTATTATCCCCTTGGTGCAAAGGTGAGCGACATGGGACAGGAGGTGAGGGATCATCTGGCCAACGTAGCGGGTTCCCCAAGATTCCCCAGCTCAGCTTCCGCCAATTGGGTGTTCAATCTGGCACTGATTCGAAAACTGTCCCGTTATGGGAAAGCTGTTGTAGCCATGGATAACAGATCCATGATCACTCCTGTGGACTTGCCCCTTAGGGAATGGTTTATCAACAAAGGTTACATAGAATCGATAGTTGGGCTGCCCGACAGGCTATTCAAACCGTTTAGTGCGGGGGCTAGTCTCATGGTGTTAAGCAGGATGAACAATCGCGCGGTTAACATGGTTGACCCGACAGCTTACTTCGGCACTGAACGGGATGATATTAACGACGAGGCCAAGGAGATAGCGCTGGAATCAATAGGCAGTGTTGCGGCGGGTAGTGTGGTTGTGGGACAGGGAAAACTCAGGAGGGAACTTGCTGCCCCACAGATATATGGATGTCCTGGGTGAATCGGTTGATTCTGCACCCTTACACACGATGGCTACCAAGATTATTCGGGGCGTGCAAATGCCGGCAGCAGTTCTGAGGGATCTCACCACCGATGAGGAAACATCCATAGTGTATCTTTCACCGCAGGATATTGAGGATGGTTTTATCAGCAACGATTTACCATTCCTGAAATCATGTGAGCCTGATTGGCCTTATCTACAGGATGGTGACGTTGTGTTGTCTCGAAACTCTGCAAACATCAAGGTTGCTGTAGCGGAAGTCTCAGAGGGCAGAACGGTGATCTGCTCGGACGCCCTTTATATCATCCGTATCGACGACCCCTCGGTGCTAAGCCCCTACTTCCTAAAAGGCCTTTTGGAAAGCAATTTGGGGAGCGAAATGTTAAGACATGCTTCGGTGGGTGTGGCCACTCAGGTAATTGGATTGAAACAGCTCAGGGATATGAAGGTTCCCCTGTTACCTAGGGAGGAGCAGGAGTCTTTTGAGGAGCAGTACCGTGACAGATCCGCAGTAATCAGGCAAACGCTTAAAGACCTCAGGATTGCTCAGGACGGTCTCCGTACCTACGTCGATTCCTTCATGGTGGAGGTGTCTATGTGGCGGCTGGAGGAACGGTAGAAAGGCTGTTGAGGGTAGATGAGTCGGTTAAGGCCTTCAAGGCGGACAAGGCGGACAATAGTACTTGCCTGCTCTTGCCAATTGGACGCTCCAAGATGTCCCAGGATGTGGGCTTGAGTTTTTCTGTGGGACAGAGTGTCACGAAGACTTGGTGATGGGGGTTGTAGGGAGGCATCGGGCTCACATTCTGGGCATAGCGAAACAACTGGGCTTATCAAGGGGCCGGATTGGATTTGGACCTGATTTCGAGGGTCCCAGAACATACCCATAAAAACTGCGACAAATGCCGCCAGTCAGTGAACTGCCAGATACAATGGTCTAGGAGGATACCTAAGAGGGGGAGGGCCCCAGGTGGTAAAGGCGGGGCCCTACAAATCTCACCATAACATGCCCTGCGAACGAAGGGGTTGGTAGCGGGCGTCAGCATACCCGCCCGCATTCGTTGTTTCACCCAGTGCAGGATCCAGCGTAGGGCTGCCAAGTAAGATGCTGCATAACCCTGGTTTTACTTTTTGCTCTCCGTAGGCACCTCGCCTTTTTCTGAACGAAGCCCGACCTGATGGCCCAGTGTCACATAACTTTTGGCCAAAGGGTATTCCAACTGCATGCCATAATCGATGGGGAAGAGGCCGCCCCTTTGTTCCATGGAGAGCAATGCCTCCACCAAATCCCCTGCTTTCTCCCAAGGTATGCTGAACACCAGCTCGTTTTCGGCCGCAAGACCCCGTGCCCTGTCACCCATGCAGGGGACGGTCACCGAGTAATTGCGGTTTTCCATGGCAGGTACCGTGGCGTAGACGCATCCCGCGTGGCCTGACAAAGTTGAGGTTACATCATGTCCATCGATCCAGTTAACAGCTACGAGGATCAGTGTGAGTTGGGTTGGATCACAGTAGGTGATGATGAGATCCGGGTCTTTGTCCGCTCTTTCCAAGGGGCTCACAGAGATACCTGTGTACCTGCCTGCAGGGAACCGGGGCATATTCCTGGCCCACCGACTCCCGGCTTGGAGTGTTTTGGCTGTTGCAGGGTACCTGTTCTTCCCTTCAAGGAAACCTTCGGGGGGGTGAGACAATCCAAGCCCCACCACAGGCTCAAAACACCAATTGTCTTCTTTGCGCATGACGATGGACGTTCCCCTACGCCTAGCATAGGAAAAGGCTTGGCAAAGGGAGAGTCGCTTCCCCAGGTCTCTCAGGGGTCTGAGAGCCCCCTCGGGAAAGTGGCTCTCCTCAGTCATCATGGTCACGGCAATGGGTTTTGTCCTCAAGCACAGGCACCTGGTCAGGTCTTGAGCTATACGCTCGGTTTCTTTGGTCAATTTGTATGCCTCCAGCACAGCTCCAGCATTCATTGTCCTTTGCCGACCAACGATTCTTCGATGTCTGACAGCACAGATCCTTCGACTCACTGCTTAACCTGGATCACTACACTGCCAAACCGGCGACCGGGCCTTTCTAGGGACTGGTCGGGGTCGTTCGCGGGCTGGGGCAGACACCCAGCCAAGCGTGTGCAACATCACCTCCGCCGATTCATGACGACTTAGTACATTGTTCCAGCTCCATAGTACACTCGGGTGTGGGGAGGGGATAGAGTGCGAAATAAAGGGCAGATCCCCGTGGGCGTACGGATAGCGTTGTTGGCGGTAGTCTTTCTGTTTTTCGTGGGCAAAGTAGAGTTCGTCATCGAAGATGATGAACTGACTGTCGAAGCCACCCTGGTCGGGAGTACGACTGTTCCCCTCGCCGAAGCGGTGACTGTGGAGTGCGAGGGGTTTCGATATAGGTGTTAGGAATTTGGGCTGGGCTCATTTAAAATGGAAGCAGGAACCTGGAAACTTCGTGGTTGTTCATGATCAAGGTGGGGTCTTTGTTTTCAACTGCTCCACCGAAAAAGCCACTCTCTATGCATATAACCTTCTTTGACAAGGTAAAAAGGCACCGTTCGGACAGCATAGCCTCCCCATACTCATACGAGAAAACTGCTGTCGTCTTGTTCGCCAACTTCGCGTTCCCTGGGTATAGTCGACAGACTTCTGAACCATGGCATGTCCGCTACTCTCTCGCTATAGGGTTCGAACTGGCAATAAGGTGATTGAATGACACTTATTACATTGCTGTCATCATTGAGCAGTAACCCATTCGGAGGGATTCCCATGACCGACGAGACGGGGAACAGCAAGTTTTACCCGTTGCGGAAAGAAAAAGTCAAAGTTTCTGACGGTGGCAGAATCGTGATTCCCTCGGAGGTGCGTCAGGCCATGGGCATAGCGCCCGGTGACGAGGTGATTCTCAGCTATGATGGTGGTTCTCTCTCGGTTTACAGCCTCAAGGAAGCTATCCGCCGTGCGAAAACAGTGGTAGCAAGACATGTGGGAGAAGGACGCTCCCTGTCTGAGGAACTCATAGCCGATCGTAGAAAGGAACGGGGTGATGGGTGGCCGTTTTGTTGTGGATTCATCGGCCATCCTTGCTCTTTTGGGAAGCGAGCCTGGTGCCGACGAAGTCGAAAACGCGTTGCTTCAAGGTTCTGTGATAAGTTCCGTCAACTTGTGTGAGGTGACGGGAAAACTTGCTGAGGTTGGCATTGGTCTTGACCAGATTTGACACATGGTGTCTGAGCTGGGACTCGAAGTGGTAGCTTTTGATAGTGATTGTGCTTATCGGGCAGGCATGATGCGCCCCCAAACTGCAGACCAGGGCTTATCTTTGGCAGATCGCGCGTGCATAAGCTTGGGTGTTCTGCTGGGGCTCCCTGTTGTTACTGCAGATCGCAGATGGCGTGAATGCAACTTGCCTATCGATCTGAGGCTCATCCGCTAAAGACCCGCTTGATATCGGTTTTGTGCCTGCCCAAGGCCTGGCGGCGTGGCCGACATGCTCAAAACACTGAGGAAATGATTCTTGGGCGCTTTTTTATCTGCGACTAGATTGTTGAACTAGAGTACCCCGTTCAGCGATAGCCTGCCAAACCGTTAGCCTCCAAGTCAGAATTTGCTTAGTCCAAATACCTGGTCGTTTTGACACCTCAGGATGTAATTATTGCTCATCTTCTCCGTCACACATCATCGATCTGTAGCGTAACCCGCGTTCCCCCGGTGCTTGCCGATATGACTCGTCGGCCACCGTTTAGCCTGTCTGCTATAAAGATGTGGCCCCGCGACAGTGTAGCCTCCGTGAAGGTCCGCTTCATTCTGTAGAAACGAATCATTGTGTACCAGCCTGTGCACGGTTTCGGACGACGGAATCCCGTGCGTTTTGCACAAAAACCTATCCTTTCGGATAGGGTGATTAATCCAACATTTGTTTATTATTTAATGGCGCAGTAGCAAAAGGCGAGGCGCTCACCCGAAGGGGGCGGGGCCTTGCCCTACGTTGCTTTGTTGTTGGTTTGTGGTTTGTGAAAAGGGGGTTGCTTGTGCGTCGAAAAATCATGTTGCTTTTGTTGTGTACGGTTCTGCTATTGCCCGATCTTGCGGGCATAGCGGTGGGGTGGGGTAATAGGGCTTTGGCAGCAGTTCTTGAGGCTGAACCTGCTGCTGACGAGGAAATGGGAGAGGAGTTCAGCGTTGAGGTGTCAGATGGGATGGTGTCACCCCAAGGCTCGGGGATGTACAACCCCGCTGCTCCCCACATTATCGACGTAAGAGGCTACACTAGCGGGCGGCAGATGAGGTGGGCTAAGGCAGGTCAAGCTGTCGACGTTCACGTGTTTTTCGACAAGCCCGTCTACTATGAATCCGGCAGGTTAAAGTTCTCTTACGGTCCCGGAGGCGAAGTGGAAGGTGTGATGGACTTCGTGGAAGGCCATCTCGCAAAAATGTTGGTTTTCCGGTACATTGTGCCGGACAAAGAGACTCGAGAAATAAACTATCAAGCTTACGACACAGTGCCCTATGACAGCGACTTGAAAGTCATGTTTAAGGTTTTGGGTTGGGAAGACCCGGAGTCTGTGAAGATTGACTCAGGGACAAAGATTGAGACCGTTACCTTTGCGGGCATGCAGTACACCATACGAACCACACCGGATAACAACGTCCCGGTGCCTTTCGACCCTGAAGAGGAAGCAAATGATATTTTGAAAGACAAACTCCTCAAAGTGTATATGGACAACGTACCGCCCACCATAGAGAGGATATGGACCAACGCCCCGTCGGGCACCTACGGCATGGGAGACAAGATCTATATAGGCATCGAGTTCAGTGAAAAGATGTTTAGCATAGGATCTCCCCAGCCCCTGGTGCTCAGCAACGGTGCCACATACACGGAGAACATAGTTTTCTCCCCCGGCATCAACATGCCCTATGCCAAGAATCCTAACTGGGACACAAACTCCCTGCAGCTATACACGCCTAGGTTCGGTGAAAGCACCAAGGGTCAGTTCTTAAGCGTGGACGTGTTCACAGGATCTGAGTCCCTTCAGGACCAGGCTGGGAACCCCATCGATGGGAATCTGGCGGTAGTACCGAACCTCGATGACGCTAGAATCATTATTGATGTACCGGACATACCTGAAAACCCGTCAGGACGCGCTTTTCAGCTTATCATCCCCGATCGTTATGAAACGTACGTTCGCGAACTACCCACAATCACGCCGTACCTAGTGGGTACCTCTACACCCCTTGATCGCTGGTATTTCTGCTACTATTGGGACCAGTCCGATGACCCCGATAAAGCACAAGCTCGCTACGACGAGGATTCTTGGAAGTTCGATCCCCTCAACCCCAAGGAAGGCTGGAGCGTTGCGCGAAACACCGAGCAGATCCTGGGTCCTGAGGGGGATTCTGCGGGAGCTTACTACCTTCATTACATGATCAGGACCCTTGACAGGGGGGCTTGGCGAGATCCAGATATGAACCTACACTGGACCGTCGGGCCTTATTTCATTGACAGGTTGGCCCCTACGGTGTCATTCCCTTGGGGCGAGGATGCCCCCCTTAACACCCGCTACATGGTGCCTGTGGAAGTGGCGGAGCCCCATTCTGGCCTGGTCAATGAGGCAGTGAATTGTCAGTGGCTGTCAGAAGGCGGGGTAGCATATGGCGGCGTACTGCAGCTGAAGGTGACGGACAAAAGAGCGTGGGCTATCGCACCCGAGGTGGCCGGAAAATACAGTCTTAAAGCATGGGCTATTGATAATGCAGGCAATGAGAGCGAAGTTGTCACCTCAGTGGTGTACACCATAAAAGAAGCGGAAGGGGTGCCCAACACCGCAGCCTTTACGGTAATCCCTAGGGATCTTGGGTCTCGTTTCCGAAGTGGGCTCCCTCTCAGCTGGAGGGATTTCATCTGGCAGTACACTATAGTTCAGTTCATAGATGATCCTAAAGCGATCCTTGGACACTGCTTTTACGCTTGGTTGCCTCCGGGTATGGAGGATGTACCCCAGGATGACGGCCGGTGGCAACGTTTTTACGATGGGAGTGCGGGCGGATACTCTTATCACTATCCCTGGTCGTTTAGCGTTCCAAGGGACTTGCCTTCCGGCCAATACTGCTTCCATATCATGGCTTTCGATCAGTTTGGCAACCCCTCTTTTTGGATCTATGAGGATGAATCGCGCGACCCCGTCGTTATAACAGTGGACAACACTCCACCGACCATTGAATTTACTCCCAATGGTGCAGGCTCGTCAAACAACCTGTCTGTCGACGTTGTCTTGAGGGATAACTTCGATATCCCCGTTGATGGGTGGGCCGGTGCCACGTTCGGGCTTACAGACCTGGAAGACACTATGGGTCATCCCTACCTGCTGAATGCGGAGGAGATGCATCCCGAACCGGTGGATGGCGTCTACCCTTATCTTAAATGGCGCGTCACCTTACCCACATACGACGAGCTACTGGAAGTTTCGAAGCAGTCGGAGCCCTGGAAACCGTGGGAGTGGTGGGAGCTGGGAAGCAACCGGCTTTACGTGGAACGGCCAGCTCCGCCCTTCCGAATTAGGGTTTTTGCGGATGACGATGCAGACAACAACGCTGAAGTCTACAGCAATCCTTTCTACCTGGACGTGAGGCCGCCTCAGGTTGACGTGACCGTGGCAAACTCTGACGGCAAAGTTTACTTGAATCAGAATCTCATACTGAACGTGGATACCCACGGGGAAGCGGAAATCGAGTACTGTTACGCCTTCGATGTGGGTGAGGAAGGTTACATTGTGGGTTGGGAGGACGGGCAGCCGGTGTCCATTCCCCACCTTTATATAGCACCGGAAGACCCCGCCTGGTCCCGTTGGCAGCGTGTGCAGGGTACAACCATATCTTTGCTGTCACCTTACTCAGAGTCTAGTCACACAGTGTCCCTACGCTTTCGGGACAAGTGGGGCAACGAGTGGCGTTACCCGGAGCGGTTCTTTAAAGAACCTTACAATGAAGAAGATGAAGGCGACTTCCGGTTTTTGGATATGGTTTGGCACACCACCCTCAAATTTGAATACATCGCCCATTTCGGTTCGCTCTTTTCACCGGTTCAGCTTACTTACAGCACCCTTAATTGGACGAATCAAGATGTGGTAGTGACCTTAAAAGGGACCGATCTCTACGGTAACCAGGTGGTTATGGAACCTGGGACCAGCAATACGCACAGGTTCACGGAGAACGGCTCCCACACTTTTAAGTACAAGGTGGGCAACGAGCAGCACACGACCGTAGCGAACGTGTCTTGGATCGATAAGACGCCGCCAAAGGTGGAGGTTTGGTATTCCACTACCGAGCCTACGGCAGCAGGGGTGTCTGCTTCCATCTACACCGATGAGGATGCCTCAGTCCGGTTCGTAGAAGCTGATGGCACGAACGATGGCAGGCATTTCTTCACCGAAAACGGAACTCACGATTTTACCGTTTACGATTTAGCTGGTAACTCCACAACGGTAACCGCGGAAGTGAACAACATTGACCGCACGCCTCCTGAGATCACTGTGAAATATCAGGCGCCGGAAAAACGTGGAGGCAAGGTTGGGGTAATCCTCACGGGTAACGAGGAGTTTGTTGTAGCTGAGCTGCCTCAGGGGCTGCTGCGATCAAGCAGCGATGTGGGCAGATACACCCCGAGCATGAGCAAGACCTACTACGCTAGCGAAAACGCGGAGTACACGCTAGTTTGTCAGGACGTGGCTGGGAATGCGCGCACGGTCACGGTTTTTGTGAAAGATGTGAGGTCTGAGAAACCTGTCGTGCAGCCTGTGGTCTATCCAAGCACCCTTACCCGGGGGCCTGTGGCTATAGGCCTTTCGTGCCCCGGGGAAAAGATTTGGCTGCTCGACGAAGAGGGGAAAGAACTGTCAGAGAACGTCGAGGTAGCGAAAAACGGCGCCTATGCTGTTCGCTACAAAGATGAGTTCGAAAACGTTTTTTCAGAGACCGTGTATGTCACTAACATCGATAGTACGCCTCCTGTGATTGATCTATCTGGGTGGAAAGCTTTGGTGCACGGTGTAGGAGAGACATTGAACCTTAAAGAGGGCGTTACGGCAAAAGACAATCGAGATGGGGATATCACTTCTTCGATTGGGATAGAGCATGACGAGGTTCATCCTTACAACCCGGACGTAGCTGGCACTTACACCATAACGTACGTGGCGGAAGACGAAGCTGGCAATGTAGCGAAGGTTCCCAGGGACGTGCGTGTGGTGGGAGTTTCAGACTTGATTGTCTACATCAACGGGCAAACGCCGGATCTAGAAGGCAAGGAAGTCTACATCACAGGTAAAACCCTGACCATCCAGTGTTTCGGTACGAGGGGTCAAAACACCATTTGCTGGTGGGAGGGAGCTCGAACCGAAGGGGTGTTCAAATACATCACGGGGGATGGGAAAGACGCGGGTGGAAAGCGTTACGGCCTTCATGAAGGGGATACATTCACCTTAGAGCTTACCCGGGGTGATTGGTACACCTTTTACGTGCGCGATGGCGATCAACAAACAAGACATGTACAGGTATGTGTGGACTACCGTTAACGAGTTTTTTCTGACACTATCGTGCTTTGGGAGAGGATAGGTATGAAATCGAAAAAACACGATGGGCAGCCATCTTCCTGGCAGCTTTGCTGTTCGCTGCAGAGTTGGTCCCATGTGCTAAAGCTTTTGCCGCATTTTCTGGGCAACTGGTCTTAAGTGATCGATACCTCTCGGTTAGGGTGAGCCCCGAGGGCTCCTTCGATCTAAAAACTGTGGGTGGTGCACCCAGGCGTGAAGGTGACGAAAACGCGGCATTGCTTCACGAATCCTTCGCCAGTTTCCGGATTGGCGATGAGGACTTCATATTCGGCAGGACGCTGGAAACGCCATGGGGACAAGGCACCCTGGTTAGCGGCCCGACGAAAGGCGCAGGACAGATCGAAACTGTATGGCAGGTCAAGGGTGTGCAGGTGACCCAAATCCTGAAGCTTGCAGGTGAAAACGATCTCGATGCGGGAAACCTAAGTATTATCTACAAGGTAAAAAACATGGGCGGACAAGAGATTCCAGTCGGTACACGCCTTTTGCTCGACACAGCTTTGGGAGGCAGCGATTGCGCGCCCTTTAACCTCCCCGGATTAGAAGAGCCCATCACCACAGAGAGCGTCTTCGCTCCCCTGCCCACAACGTGGAGACACCAAGGTGTGGAAAACAACGTGGTAGCTTGGGGTCGCGTCTTGGGCGAAGAACGACCTGAAACTATGCTTCTTGCCCACTGGGCGGGTATCAGTAAGTACAAGTACTCGTATCCGGACTTTGAGCCTGCGCTCAATTACGCGGATGCCCACAACATTTACGGTACAGCTGATTCGGCCTTGGCACTTTTCTGGGAAGCTAAATCTCTGTCCCCAGGCGAAGAGCGGCGGATCCAGTTCTTGTACGGTTTGGGGGACATTCAGGGAACAGAGAAGCTGAACTTAGACTTGCGTCTGGTAGCTCCTGACATGCTGCTTTTAAACCAAGATGAGAATGGCTACGTGAACAATCCTTTCATCGTGACCCTGGAGATAGACCATTCTTTGTTTCAGGGAGGAGCTGATGTCTATGAGGACATAGAAGCTACCCTTGCATTCCCTGGAGCTCGGGGCGTGGTGAAGTTTTGCCTGGGCCAAACGGACACGAAAGTGCTGTCTTACATTATCCCCGGTACGCTGAGAGCTATCAGCTGGCAGGTCGAAGCTATCAACAGCTATGCGCCCCGGGTCATTCGACCGAAAGTCACGGTCAAAATGAAGAAGGATGGGGAGGAGCTAGAGCCCATCACTTTGACAAGCACGGTGCTCATTCCGTCTTTAGCGGGCGATCCGCCCCCGGTTCAAGTGTTGGGGCTCACCCCTAGCTACATCTACTCGAAAGAGAACAGCCGCAAAGTCTCCATAAGGGGGTCGGGGCTAAACGGCCTTTACTGGGACGAGGGCTGGACACTGTACCTTGAGCGTGAAGCTGATCCCAGCGACGTGATCCCCATCGCGGCCCCAGGTGACGAAGAGTACATGGAAATACTCGACGACGGTTTGGTTAACGTTTACCTGCCCAACGAGCTGTGGGGCGAAGACGGTGGCCCCCAAATGGGCAGCTACTGGCTGAAACTCAAGTGCCAAGATGGTGAATTCAGCCAGAAGGTAACCTTTACCATGGATGAAGCCTACCGCACATTTTCTTACGGGGTTTTAGCTGTCACGAGAAAAGGTTGGAGCTACGATCTTTTCGGTTACGAAAACGAGGAGACGATGAAAGAAGGGGTTAAGAGCCAAGATGAGGTGCTCATGACCATCCGGGGCGACATTTTGCGCAAGACAGGCCAACTCGACTATTACTACTCGGGTCCCTACTATGAGATCGCTCCCGGTGCCGTCATCAGCAAAATGATCCACTTCGATGCTGATGACGAACTCACAGATCTGTTCGGCGAAGGGTATCAGCAGATGCTCGTTTACGCGCAAGGCGGCACCGTAAGACTCATGGGGGCAGGGGCTCTTTCCTTGCCGAACATGCATTTTCTGTCGGGTGAATTTTCCCTTGTCTTAGAGAATAACACGAGGTACTCCTATTCAACTTCTGATACACAGCCCATCACTTTCAAACTGGTGCCTCAAGACATGTTAGCTATGCCTCTCGTATGGATGACCATCTTCCCAGTGTCTGTTGAGGGGCTAACATTGAACCAGCACAGCGTGACCTTTCAAGGCAAGCTGCTTATGCTGCTTGACGCCGCGTACGATCGGGAAGCTTTCGGACTCGATCCTACCCAATCGGTGATCAACATTTTGAACGCAAGTTTGGACGTGCAGGCGGCGGAATATGCGGTGCAAGACGGCAAGGTGATTTTTAAGGGCATCAAAGGTGAAGGGGAAATCGGGCTTTTGGACAAGGTTGTCCCCATCAAAAGCATGGTGTTCGGCGCAAGGGCCAACGCTTGGATAGATTCTTACCGGGACTACTACCGGTTTGAGGCGGCGCTTCGCTTCATCGTGCTTGAGGTGGACGCGGTGGTCGAGCTGCAGGAAGCTAAAGGTCGGCTGTACCCCGAGGATCTCAGTTTCAAAATCACGAGCAAGTGGGGCATCCCCATCATTCCGTCGGCCCCGGTGGTTTGGATAGACCAGGGGGGGGCGGTATGAAAGGCTTAGCATCTACCGTCGCAGGCAGGTACAATTCTGTTCCTCCCATAAAGTTTCACGTAGTTGGCGGCGCCAACATCGCCAAAGTGGTTTCCCTGCGGGATTTCACGCTTACTGCCTCCCTACAAGAGGTATCCCTTGGGGGCAAGGCGCTGGTCATCTTCGATGAAACCATCCCCATCCCCATCTTCGATGACTTCCATGGGTTTATGAAATATGACGACGCTACGGGCGCTTTCAACGCGGAGATCCGCGCGTCCTTAAACCTCATGGGCGTAGCGAAAGCTGTAAGCCAGACAAACATCAGGTACGTACCCGGGGCCAATTTAGGCCTTTTCGGCCCCGTTTACATTGGCGGCAGGTTCAGCTGCGGTATATATATCCCCAAGTGGGTTCCCGTTGTGGGTGACACAGAGCTTGCAGGCATTTCCTTGGAGCTCAGCTCCAAGCAAATTTACGCGGACATGGTCATAGCTACGTTCCCCGTTTGGATCCAGTACGTGTGGGGAGAAGGCGGCATCACCATCGGGGCAGACAAACCCACGTGGCTAGGTGGTAAGGCACCGGGGCCGACACCCATGTCAATGATGGGTCTTACAGGAGTCTCTGAAGTCCCCGAAGGACGCCTCATCGTTGCAAGCAATTGGCATGTCCTGGGCACAAGCGAGAACAATTCCATCCCCTTGGGAATTGAAGGGATCGTTGCGGGTGATGACTCTGAGGAAAATCTCCCAGAGGGCATGAGGACACAGGCCATCATGGGGGGTCCCGCACCCATAGTGGAATCCAACGGCACGTTCACAGAGCATAAGCTGAGGTTTGAGGCCCTCGACACAGGGATCATCGTCCTTCGGTTTGTGGGTGATGTGCCGGGCTACGAGGGTCTCTCACTGGATGACATAACGGTGCTTGATCCCCTGGGCGAAGAGTATCCCCTGATCCTGTCTGAGATAGCAGAGGACGGCGACGGTAACTTCGTCGAGCAAAACGAAGGTGCCAACTGCATATTCCAGCAGCTCGAGCCTGAGATGGGTGATGACGGAGTTCCCGCCGGGCTTTTGGAACGCACCTTCGCCATAGGGATCGCGGATCCCAGAGACGGAGTGTGGACCGTCAACACCCGGGTCTCCACCACAAGCGTCGCTTTGGTAAACGCCAAGAGCGGGCGCAGGATAAAAGACTTCCTGTTGTCTGAAAACGAGGATGGAGAACTTGAGGTGAAGTGGGACGTGGCTCACCTGCAAGGAGGAGAAAAGGTAGCTTTCGCGGTTTGCGGTATCGTAGAAGATCCCGAAACCGGTTCACCTATGAAAGAGCAGACAGGCGAACCCGTAAAAGAAGCTGGCCGTATCTTCGTCGAAGGCATAGATCCTTATCTAGGTAAAACCGTCATAACACTGCCCGAGTACCTTGAAAGCGGCGAGTATTACCTCAGGGCCATTTTGTACGAGACCGACGATATCGACGTGGTGAACTACCACAGTGTGTATACTGAGGACTCGATAATAGTCACGAACCCCCACGAACCGCGCGCGCCTAATGCTGTACACGTTCAGGCCATAGGCAGCGGCAATTTGCTTGTGGAATGGGACAGCGTAGAAGGTGCTGACGGCTATTACGTGCAGCTTTTGGACGGTTACGGTCACCCAGTGCCCCAAGCAGGAGCTGTGCAGGTAGAAGCTTCACAGGGGGATGGCGACACAGTGAGCGTTGTCATCGGCGGTGTTTTGCAGACCCTTCTTCCCCCAGATCCCGAGAACATAAGCCTTTTTGGCGACGATGATTGGGTCATGGGAGAACAGTCAGGTCTTCTGTCCGGCAGTTCATACGGGGCTGCCGTGACCGCTTACAAACAGGGGGGGTTGGCCTGCTATTACAGCTCACCTGCGAAATCGGGCAGCACCTTCGTGCCAGAACCGAAGCCGCCCGCGTTGACACTTTCCCTGGTGGACTCTGAAGGCAATAGGCTTCGTGAAACCGGGGACGATTACGGTACGGTTTACCTTTCTGGCACAAGCGATGTAACCCTCACAGTCGAAAGCGACCAGGATCTTTCGAAGCTTGAGGTCATGACATTCAAGGAGACCTGGGAAGGCGGTGGGGGAACAAGGAGCAGGAGCCTTAGAACCGTTCCCTTATCCCTTGACGAAGGTTCTTACAGACTCAGCATCTACGCCATGAACGATGCGGGCGATGAAGCTGAGGAAGGGCTCAGGATCTTGGTCGACACAACGCCACCTGGGCTGTTCGTAGAGACGCCTTGCATCGAGGCTGAAGAGATGATCGTGACCGGTGTGTCAGAACCCGGTGCGAAAGTCACGGTTAACGGTGAACGTTGCACTTTGGATGAAGACGGTACCTTTGAAGCTCGCATCCACGTGGGCAATGTCTTCACAAAGGAAGCTGTGGTTGTTGCATCCGACGAGGTTGGAAACACGGTGACGGGCAGGCAGATAGGCATAAGGACCACGAAGCTTGTAGGCGTTAAGATTCAGCCTGAGGGCGTTCGTAGCAGCTTGGTAACCTACAACCTAGCACTAGGTGAGTCCCAGGCGTTTAAGGTTTTCGGGATAGACGAGGAAGGTAATCGTTACGTCTTGCCCAACGAGATGGTCGACTTTCAGGTGTTGTCCGGTGAGGGCTTTCTGCAAGCTCGGGGGTCAGGAGAGTGGCTTGGCCTTGGGGTTGGTAAGGCCATCATCGGCGTCGGTGTCAGGGTGGCAGGTTTTGAGGATGTGCCTTTTGACGAGGGCGAACTCACGAGAGAAGGCGAGCTGCAAACCTCGGGCAACGGTGTTTTGTACGATTCTGTTATCCTCAACGTTTACGATCCTGAGGCACCGCTCGACACTAACCAGGCACCTCAGGTTGTGAGTCTCATAGAAGATCAAAAAGTGAGTCACGGGGGGACACTTAGGGTTGATCTGAGTTCAGTGTTCATGGACCCGGAAGGTGAGATCCTGGTGCTATCCCAAAACCAGGCCCAGGCCGACATAGGTTCCGTAGAAGGCAGCGAGTGGGTTTACACCCCGGCACCCCGTGACGAGAAGGGCGATTACTACGTGACCGTGTTTGCTACTGACCCTGGGGAGAAGCGTGCATCCTGTACGTTCAAAGTGACGCTGCTTACAGAAGCAGAGCAGCGGTTAGAAGGCGAGCAAAACGTCACCATAGTCGTACCTACGACGGGCGAGATCCCTCAAACAGAGATCACTGGCACGGAATTCGACGGGGAGATTGCATGGGAACCCGATGACGCATCTTTCAAGGCCCGCACAGTGTATAAAGCGAGCGTTACATTGACAGCTAAATCTGGCTACACTTTTGCATCGGATGCGGTGGGGCTTGTCAATGATGCCCAAACCGAAAACAGCGAAGTTTCGCAGGATGGTTCGAGGCTCACGTTCAGCTACACCTTCCCCGAAACGCCCGATTCGATCATTGTAGGGATCGAAGCGAAACTTGTTGATTCTTCAAAGGAATACAGGCACGGGGACACGGTAGCGGCGGATGACATCACTGTAACCGCGAGATATAACGATGCGTCTACAGGACCGTTGGGATCGGAACGGTACACCATCGTCTATGAAGATGGTTCTGCCTTCAAGAAAGGCGATGGCAAGTTTACGGTCAAGGTGGGGGACTTCTCTGAAGACGTGTCTGTAATTCGCGTCAAAGGTCTCGTTCCAACCAAAGCAATTTTCGACCTCACCGATCCCGGTTTGATCTACAATGCTTCGAATCAACTTGATTCGATAAAAGGATCTGTGTCCCTTACAGATGGCATTGAAGGTGTAGGTGCTCTTACGGTCATTGTGAAAGATAGCTCGGGGGTCACAGCAGAAGCTAAGAATCCGGGGATTTATTCCGTTTATGTGACTTTGGGCGGTGGAGAAGTCTACGATGAAGCTACGGAGATATACGTGGGTGACATCGGCATAGGAAAACTAGATATCTCCCACGCGATCGTCTCTCTCGACTCCACTTTGGTTTATAGCGGCGATTTGCAGAGCCCGACGATCACCAGCGTAAAGGTAGGCGGTATTGAAGTAGAAGGGTACGATCTTTCGGGTAACGAGAACGTCGATGCAGGCAACTACGAGTTGACCATTACTGCAAAACCTGATAGCAGCTTTGAAGGTTTTGTGAGAGCAAATTGGGTCATAGCGAAAAAGGAACTGATACTCACAGGCACTCATGTCGCAAACAAGGTTTATGACGGAACAACTGTAGCTGTCATAAATCCTGGCACTTTGTCGGGCATCGTGGGTAGCGACGATGTTTCGGTTGTAGAGGAGTCTATCTCAGGCGTTTTCGACACCCAGTACGCAGGTACAGGCAAGACTGTGACGACAACTGAGGTTTTCACGTTACAAGGTATCAAAGCGGGCAACTACACTTTGCAGCAGCCGATAGATGTTACCGGCCACATCTCAGCAGCTGTTCAGGAGATCGTTCTCACAGCACCAGAACGGACAGTCGTGAAAGACGGCGTGGAAAGGGACATCTCGAGTTGGGCGTCCTCCAATGCTCCAGACGCGAATGTCATATTCTCGTTAGCGGGAACTTCCCCCGGTGTTACCCTTTCGGGAACAAATCTGACCGTTGACAGCTTCGCTTCTGTGACGACATTCACCATCAAGGTGAATTCAGGTGAGATTAACCTTGGAGGTACCGACGACCCCGAGTACTCAGCTGCGAGTGAAGCTACTATCACGGTTACAGTGACGAGCAAACCTGCTCAAACTGAGTTTAGCTTCAGCGAAGACAGTGTAACCAAGACGTATGGCGACGGAGCTTTCACCGCAGCTGCTGCGGGTCAGGTGACAGGCAGTGTTGTCACCTACAGAAGCTCGGATCACGGCGTAGCTATCGTGGATGCGGGTGGTAAGGTCACCGTAGTTGGGGCAGGCACCGCAATCATCACTGCTTCAGCATCTGAGACACCGGATTATGCTGAAGCTTTGGATTCTTACACGCTCACCGTGAACCCAGCGAAAATCACGATTGTGGCTAACAACAAATCTGTGTATACAGGTAGTGCAGTGCCCGAACTCGACTACGCGGTGGTTGGGCTTGTTGGCGACGACAAACTGGCCACCGAACCGACAGTGAAGTACGAGACTGCACCGAACATGGCTGTATCTGGAACATACAACATCTTGGTCTCAGGAGCAGCGGTTCCCCCTGGCGGCAACTACGAAGCGGACATTGAGTACGTACCAGGCACTCTAACGGTGATAGTCAGGCCCTCGGGGGGTCTTCCCGAGCCTCTGCTCACCATACCCGGGGCCGGCGGATCGGTTCAGGTCAGTTACACCCTGTCAGGCAGCATCGCGTCGCTCTCTCTGCCAGCTTTCAAAGTTAACGAACTTATCGCCAAGACTGAAGGCCCGCACATTGTGCTGGACCTTTCCGATGTGGAGGGTGTCACCAGCGTGTCACTTTCAAAGGCTGCTTTGGAATCTTTCCGGGAAACTGGGTTCGGTATCAAGATCATTCTTCCCTCAGGCACCTTGATTCTGGATACCGGTACCCTATCCTCCCTTGTAAAGCAAGCCCCCGGCGATGAGGTGAGGTTTGAGCTCAAAGAGGTGTCTTTGGGGGATCGGGTTGAACTTGCGGAGAATGACATTGTTCTTGATATAAACATATATTCGGGTAACTACAAGATCGAGACCTTTGACGGCACCCTCGAGGTGGAGGTGCCCTACGGCGGAGCGTTGCCCGTGGCGGTGTGGCACCTGGATGATGAAGGTAAGCTTCACAAGATGGAGTCAACTTACGTTGATGGGAAGGTGCGGTTTGTACTGTCCCATCTGTCCTATTACGTGGTGGGGCACGATACGAAATGGGTAAATTCCTTTACCGACGTGAAAGAGACTGACTGGTTCTACAATGCGGTGGAATACGCTTGTTTGAACAATCTTATGCTGGGCACTGCCCCCGACCAGTTTTCCCCTTACGTAGGTACGACTAGGGGCATGATCGTAACGATCCTACACAGGCTTGAAGGAACCCCCG
>MTKW01004156.1_pt1 | contig 18325 bp, 17 predicted proteins | sample 1042761 | NCBI WGS metagenome assembly MTKW01 (sample SAMN06205366, study PRJNA360243) | anaerobic digester metagenome | biome: Wastewater treatment plant; feature: Anaerobic digester sludge; material: sludge; isolation source: anaerobic digester fed with sludge from wastewater treatment plant ... | reverse complement strand
GAAGGAAGCGCCGCAATGTTTATTGCTTCCACTATTACAATATTCTTAGTTATTTATTTTATTGGTAGTAATACACTTTGGTATAGCGTTATAGTTTCCTTAGTAGCAGGAGTAGTCGCTACTTTAACAGAGATGTGGACAAGAGAGGGGTGGGATACGCTGAGTGTTCCGCTAGTGGTTATGGTCATATTAATAATCACTAACTCAATTAAAATTAAATGATTAAAACACAACAAACAATATTTTATAGAAAGAGATAGTAAATCGCTATATGAAAAACAAAAAATTAAACCCAAAACGAAGAAAACCATTTTTTAATAGGTCAAGCATTAATTCTCGCATTAACTCAATTCAAAACAAAGAAGTTAATGAAATTTTAAGTATTTATTTTATTTGTGAAGATACGGCGATAAAAATAATCGAAGCGGCTTATTTACCAGAATTTATTTCCAAAAAATTTGAGGTCAAGCAATTGAAATATGCAATGCAAAATCTTGGATATAGCGTTAATAATTCAATAGATTTAATTTTTAACACTAATTTTAATAATAATGGTCTTTATTCAGTAAGGCACCTTCGCAACAAAATAATACATTCAGCAAGTAAAAGTGCAATTAAGGAAGTAATTAGAAATAGAAAAAGATATCTTGATTCAATGATGGAATTTATAGATTTATGTTGTGAATAAGATACGTCTTTTTGAGAAATAAAAATTAGTAGAGATGGTGCTTTTACTCTTTGAAAAACCATTCCATTTTGATTAAAATAAAGGAGTAATTTTAATATTACGTATCCTTAGAAAAATAAAAAAGTGGATAAGGTACATTTTGTGGGACAAACAAATTAATAGGAAAGGTTGTAAAGAAAATGGAAGAAAATTATAATGTTGATAATGATTTATATGTTAGTATTGCAGACTTTTCAAAAGATGAAGGTTTTATTAAAATACCTTCATACGAGAGTAAATTTATAAAAAATTTGGATGACTTTGAGGTAATACCATTAACCGCATATTATTTTGATGCTATTAGGTTATTTTTAAATCCTGAATCTTTTATCTCCTTGGAGGCCTTTGATAATTTCGTAAATTTAATAAACTTGCTTTGGTATGCATGTAATAAAGACAATGTTAAAATCATTAATTCTTTTTTAGAACAACATACAAATGAAATAAGAACTTTAATAAGAAAAAAAACAGATAATAATTATAGAGTGGGTTATATAAATCTAGAATACTTTCAATTTAAAGAGCCTGAGGAGGAAATAGTTAGAATATATAAAAATTGGCTTAATGATAACGGAAATAAAAAAATAATTGATGATTTTATTAAGAATAGAGGAAATTGTGTTGCTATTGCCATTCCTCTTTTTAAAAAGTTAAGAGATCAATCTAATTGTTATTTAGCTATTAGTGGAACTTTTCCTGATTACTACCAATCAAATTCCAAAAAAAGCGTGAAATTATATAAAATGTACGAGAATATAAACAATTTTATAGAGTCCATCTTTGGTTTTAGATTTATTGAATGTCACCTTAATGATTATACAAAAAGATATACTTATTATAGTTCCTATTCGGATTTATATTCGGATGATTTTGATGGTAGAGCATTAAAAACCCCTATTAATTTTAGAAAAGATTTAGACAAATGGAAGAGAGTAAAACATATTTGTTAATTCCGATTTTTCACAAAAAAAACACGCGCAAAATTTATTCTGTATAATCGCGGGAATTTCTTTTATAGTTGTTGTATTTATTTCTTTTTATTTTAAATCAATATATTCGTTTGATGACTCTAACATAAGATATGTTTTAATTAGAGTAGTGGGGAGTATAGCTTCCATCCTATTCTGTACCTTTATAGCGGATAAAGTGATTAAGTTTGTTTTTTTTGCGAAAGTGTCTAGATATGGGACATACTCTCTCCAATCATACTATTTGCATGTTATCTTTTTAGGAATATTGAATTTTTCCGCAGAGAGTACTTTGCATCAATGGTTATTATCTTTTGGTGCTGCCGGCCTGATGATTATTATGGTAGCGATAACTATGATAATTCTTTATTTCATCCCTTACTCACATTTAATACTGTTTGGTAAATCTTTTTCATATTATAAGTTTGAAGAAAAAATACCTAAAATTTTAAGGTAATATTTTAATTAACTAAAACTGGTCAATTATTTTTTAAATTTGTTGCAATAATTACATTAGACGATATTTTTAAAAATGTTTGGCAAAAAGAAAAAAACTAATGTTTGCCTCATCCATTGCCTAATATTTAGTGTAAATTTAATTCAATATATTTTAGTTTATGATTTTAACTTATTAAATTATCGAGAATTTTTCTAGAAAGTCTAAAAATGCATCTCGATTATACTTAAATTGTTCTTTAAATGTGTTTTCTCGTTTCAATGATAATTCATCTAAGTTGTTACTAATATACAGTAAAGTGTTAACGAGCTCATCATAATTACCTTGTTCAAAAAAATACGAATTGTCATTCGATAAAAGAGTTTCTACAGATTCAAATGTAGAAGACAAGGTTGGAACCCCAGCAATAAACATATCAATTACTGATCCCGGGGCACATTCAAAAATAAAACGAGAAGGAAAAACATGCAAGTCGTATTGTTGAAGTCTATAGTAAGAATCTATACCCTTGATAGTAAAGTCCTTCCCGAAATATTTAATAAAATCATATTTTTTTTCGCACTCTAATACAAAATTAATTAGTTCTAATTCTTCAGGCGTGCTTCCTGAACCACCCGCAATGTCAAGTGAAAAACGGTTAGATCCAAGTTTTTGATTTACTTCGATAATAGAATTAACAGCATCATATAACCCTTTTGCAGGTGAAATTCTAGAAAAGAAGATGCATTTAATTGACTGATTTTCTTTATATTTTCTAGGTTTAAAAGTAATATTATAATTCGGTTTGACACTTGGAAAAATTTGAAGTAATTCTTTTTTAACTCCTTTTTCAACCATTTGGGTAACAACATGTTCAGATTCAACAATTAACAATTCACATTTATTACAATCATTAAAATATAACTTCTTTTTTTCGAGTCCACGATATCCATTACCAATTATATAAAAATATTTTTTTGTTTTCTTTCTAGAAAAAATATTAACTAGATGAAGAGCGAAAGAGCCGCCAGCAAAACATTTTGATATAAAAATCCGATCATAAAAATTAAATAGTAAAAGTAAAATGAGTTTGATTGTTTGTAAATATTTATTTTTTGTGTAATCAATGATTCTAATATCATAAATATTTTTTGAAGCAATAGAATCAAGAACATCTTTTGATTTATTCCTTTCCCCATCGAAATATAAAGTTTTCGAAGGTAAAGATGCTATAAAAAGTAGTTTTTTCTTTTTCATTTTATCTACATCCCTTCTTAAAATAATTTTCTAAAGATTTTTAACTTTAATTTTTTGAAAAGGAGTCGAATGCTAATCTTACCTATTTCAATCATGGCCTTAGGTTTTAATTGTAGCTTTTGAGAATTAAGAGAATCTAACCCATACACTGAAACTACAATCTTTCGTATTAAACCACGTAGACATTATAATAGGAATTCATTAAAAATAATAGTAAGAGTGACGAATAATTCTTGTAGAGTAAAATATTTTTCATTTTTCTAACTTGTCAATTTAACCTTTTCATCTATTAGTTTTTATATACAATAGCAACAATAAAATTCAAAATGATATAATAAACGCTGTAGATTATTGATGAATATTAGCATTTGTTTTAGATCTATAAAAAAGTGAATTTTATTTATTAAAAAAATGTCACGAATTATACATAAGAAATCAATAGCAAAATTATCACAATAGTCTTTAAATACTACAGCGATTATATGAAAGTCTCACAAAACATGGTAAAGAAAAGAAAAACTAGCAAAATAAATATAATAACTTTAACACTTTCTATTTTTGCTTCGCTTATTGGTGTTGTGCTGAATTTATATTTAGCGCGAATGCTAGAAGCTGAGTTATTTGGTAAGTTGCAATATCTAATAGCATTAGTTAATACATGCGCGCAATTTATGATATTTGGAATTAACTCATTTCTAATTAGGGAACTTAAAAACGAAAATAGAAGTGAAGGCATAATGAATAAAGCTTTTAGTTTGTATTTTATTGTCGTTATTTTTATGTTGCCATTTATGTTCTTAGGTCTCTATTACTTTTCTGATCTTAGAAACAATAATTTAACATTAACATTTATTGTCATTGTTTCTGCAATAATTATGGGAATAAATGTCCTAGTATCAGCATATCATCAAGGACACGGAAAATATTATCTTTCAGTAATTTTTGAAAGTTTGATTCCTAGGCTAATCTTGTTTATATGTGCCATCATTTTTATAACATTAAATCTCTACAATGGTTTTGAATTAAAGTATATGATTGTATATTTAATTGTATATGCATTAGTTGCAATTCCATTTACAATAAAGTTATTTAAAAAAATTGATCTAAAAATTCAGAAGGGTGATTTTATATCTATTTTGTTCTTATTTGGAGTTACAATCACCTATTCATTAGGGAATGATTTAACAAAAGTGTTACAAGGCACACTTTTTAAAAATAATGTCGCTATTGGAATTATATCCATTTCAATTAGTATTGTTTCTTTAGTTAGAATATTTACTGCGGCATTGAATAATATTGTTAAACCAATATTTGCAAAATTACAGCGAGAACAAAATATTAAAGAACTCATTGAAGTGTATCGGTTCGACACGAGAATGAACTCTTATTTAGTAATCCCGCTTTATCTATTTTTTATTATTCATAGTTCTAATTTTTTACAAATTTTTGGTGCTTCATACACTGCTTATCCCAATATATTAAGAATAATAGCGTTAGCTCATATGGTTAGTGAGTTTTTTGGTCCTAATGGCACATTGCTGGTAATGAGTGGTAATGAAAAATGGGAATTGGTAAATGGTTTCATATATTTTGCTTTTTATTTTCTTTTTATATTTGTTTTGTCTTTTGATGAAATTCATGGCTTATGCTGGGCGCTTTTTTTTGCACAAATAGCAGTTAATATCGCTAAATATATTGAAGTTTACTTAATTTTCAAGATAACGCCGTTAGATTTAAAAACTTTGATTACTGAAGCATTAATAATACTTGTAAATATTTTGATCATATTTCCACTAAAATTTATTAATATACTTTGGGTATGGTTTTTGATTGGAATAGTGGTGGGTGTTCTATTAGTGCTATTGAACTGTTTTATCTTATCACTCTATAGAAAAAAAGATTTTAAAACCTTTTTAGAAATTAGGTTATAAAATTCTTTAAGATTATAGATTTTTAAAATTTGACTATGGGTGCATTAGTCGTTGAATGTAATTAGATTTAATGGTTAGATTAACTTATTTAATTATCATAAGTGTATATTTTCTTTATATTTTTATATAAAATAGTAAAAAGTTAGTACAATGAAATAGTCAAAGAGGAATAAGTTATGCCGAAATATAGTCTTGTAATCTTGTCGAATTACAAATACGAAGATCTATGGCCAATTTCTATTCATTACTTGAAAAATAATTGGCCAGAAATTTATGCGAACACTTTTATTGTCACTGATAATGTAAAGGAGAAACATTTACATGATATCAAAACAATTGTGGTGCCTACCGATTCTTTCTCTCAAAGGGTTTTTTACGCACTAAAAGAAATTGAATCAGATTTTATTGTTCTAATTTTAGATGATTATTTTATTACAAAGAGAATAAACAATGAAAAGATTGATGCGATTGTTAAATTTATGGATGGTAACAATGTAGACTATGTTAGGCTGTTTGAGATACCGAAACAAAAAAAGAAAAAAATGATTCCTAATATGGAACTTTATAAATTAGACTTGGATACTAATTACGCTATAAACTTACAACCAGGTGTTTGGCGAAAATCATCTCTAAGCAAGATATCCGAAGAAGACATGAATCCTTGGCAATTTGAAGTTTATATGCACAAACTATCAATTGATAATAACTATATTTGTTACGCTACATTAGGGAAAGAATTACCGTTTGAACACGGTCTACTACGCGGAAAGTTTTTTAGAAAAACATATAGAAAAGTTAAAAAAGATGGTTTATTAAAAACTAACAGGAAAAAACTTACATTATTAGAGGAAGCAAAATATAAAACAAGATTTAAATTAAGCCTTTTAATTCCCAAAAAGACTAAATCTTTTTTTAAACGAATTCTTAAAAAGTTTGGTTTTAAATTTTATACTGATTAATATATTTTTACCAAGATACTACATTAACAATATGTGTTTGGTTTTGAATTACTTTTGCTTTTTCGTATATTAAGAATTTTATTTATGAGTGATTAACAATTTTGTTTATGTTAAACTATACTGCGGAATGATTAATAGTTTACATAACATGCTTGTTCATTCTGTATAAAATTCTTTGATATATTTATAAAGATTTTGTTAATGTTTTTGTTAGCGATTAAAAAGGGTAATTAAAAGTCATTATGATTGTGAAAGGTTATTTAAATGAAAATATTAAAGGTGATTAGTTCTCTTTTTCCAATGGGCGGAGCTGAAACATTTGCGACAAATTTTTGTATCGAGATATCAAAAATTGCTGAGCTTAAAGTTGTTATTTTATACAAAAAAAATCGTGATTTCTTTATTTCAAAATTAAAACAAAACAATATAGATTTTGTTATTTTGGATAGAAAAGGACAAATTGATTTTAAAAACGCTAAACAACTTAGAGAAATTATTTTAAATTTCAAACCCGATGTTATCCATACTGAAAATAATGCTCTAATTCAAACTTTTTTAGCTTTACGAAAGACTAATTACAAAAAGTCAATTAAGGTTTTTCATACAATGCATTTGATTCCAGAACAAGAATGTAGTCATCCTTTAGTTAGACTTATGTATAAACGCATTTTCAAAAAACAAAATTATATTCCTGTTGCTATTACTAAACAATTAGCGGAAGTGTCAGCAAGATTTTATAAAAAAGATAATGTACCTGTTGTCTATAATGGAACCGATTTAACCAATAACAAAAATAATATCCCTGTTCATAAAAGAAAGTATGATGTTGTCGTTGTTGGGAGATTTTCTCCAGAAAAAAATCACAAATTCCTTATTGATTCATTTATTAAGTTAAAAGATAAAGTCCCTTCCTTAAAAGTTGCTTTAGTTGGAGGGGGTCCATTGCTTCAAGAAATGACACAATATTGCAATAAATTAAACGCTAATGACTTTATAGAATTTACTGGAATTTTATATAAACCTTATGAGGTGGTAAATGACTCTAAAATCATTGCTCTTGGTTCTCTTTTTGAAGCAAATCCCTTATCTTTAATTGAAGGTATGGCTTCTGGATGTATCGTAGTAGCGAGTAATACCGGCGGTATTCCAGATGTTATTCACGAACCAAAAAATGGATTTCTATTTAATATTAATGATAATGAGAAATTTGTTGAAATAGTAAGCAAAATATTAAAAAATATAGATAGATACAAAACAATATCAGAATTTAATACAAATTATGCAAAACAATTTTCAATGGAAAGTTGTGCTAAAGAGTATTATGAATTATTTGCTGATTTTAAAGGAGAGAAAAATGAGTAAATTTAAAGTTGGGTATACTACAGGCGTATTTGATATGTTCCATGTAGGTCATTTAAATATTTTAAAAAAAGCCAAGGAACAATGTGAGTTTCTTATCGTTGGTGTTTCAACTGATGAGGTCGTAAAAAATTATAAAGGGAGAACTCCTGTAATTGATTATGAGAGCAGAAAGGCAATTGTTGAGGCAATAAAATATGTAGATTTAGTCGTTCCGCAAACTAGTCTAGATAAATTGGAGGCGTATAAAAAATACAAATTCAACGCTCTTTTCCACGGGGATGATTGGAAGGGGACGGGAATGTATAATGAAATAGAAAAAAATTAGCAGAAGTAGGAGTACAAGTTATTTTTATTAAACACACTAAAGGAATTTCATCCTCGATGTTAAGGGAAAAAGTGAATAAATAACAATGAAAAAAGAAGATATTCGAAATTATCAACTTAAACAAATAGTTTTACTTGATGAAATAGATAGAGTTTGTAAGAAACTTCATCTTACATATTATCTTATCGCAGGAACCCTTCTAGGAGCAGTAAGACACGGCGGATTCATTCCTTGGGATGTTGATTTAGATATTGCAATGCCACGCAATGATTATCAAAAGTTAAAAGAATATTATTTAACCAATCCGTCGGAAGACTTTTTTTATGAGGATTATGATACAGAGAAATATCATAATTCAACACATGCACTACTTAGATTAAAGGGCACAAGAGTTATCAGAAAACGATTAGCCCATATTGACAATAAAATAAAACATAATGGGTTTTTCCTTGATATATTTCCTTTGGATAAAGCACCTAATGATGAAAAATTACAAGAAAAACAAATTCGAGACTTAAAACGAATTAAAAAAATATTCTATTACAAAGAGGGCCAATTTTTTGAAAATGCATCAAAATTTAAAAACACCATGCGAAAAATTATTTCATTTTGTTTGAAAATTATTTCTTATAAATATTTAGGAAAAAAACTAGAAAAGATCCAAATTAAATATAATAGTTTTGAATCTGATTTTTTAGTAAGTATGTCAAGTCGCTATTCTTACCAAAAACAAAAAATGCCTAAAGAAATATATGGTGTTCCTGGAAGGATTATGTTTGAAAACAAAGAATATAATAGTCCCCAAGAAGTCGAGAAATATTTATCAAAACTATATAATGATTATATGAAACTACCCCCAATTGAAAGTAGATATGACGGTATAGAAGAATTTACCTTTGTTGATGAACGAACCCTTTAAAACATGGATTTATTATGAAAAACACAGTTAAAGAAATAAAAAATTGTACTGGTTGTGGGTTATGCTCATTCATTTGTCCAACTGGTGCTATTTCAATTGTCGCTGATGAAAATAGAGAGCACTTTTTATATCCGCATATAGATGAACAAAAATGTATAAAATGTGGTCTCTGTAAGCAAAAATGTCCAGCTCAAGCAAAGGGAATTACGGTAGACCTTGAAAATAATGTCTATTTATACGCTGAAACCGAATGGTCAAAGTTAAAGTTATCATCATCTGGCGGAGCTTTTCAAACTATCGCAGAACATCTTTTAAAAAAAGGTAATTCTTCTGTATATGGAGCGTGTTGGGATAGCTTAAAAGTAGTTCACAAAAGAATTACAAATATTGAAGAATTAAAAAAAATGCTAGGTTCAAAATATGTCCAGTCTTATGTTTCAAAGGATATTTATGCTTTAATTAAGAAAGATTTACAGAATAACTATAATGTTGTATTTTCTGGCACGCCATGTCAAGTTGCTGCTGTTAGAACTTTTCTAAGTAAAAACGAACAAGAAAAAGTGCTTTTAATAGAACTACTATGTCACGGAGTCCCAAGTCAATGGGCTTTTGATAAATGTATTGAACATGAAAATAGAATTATAAAAGGTAGTATCAAGTCATTTTCATTTAGACATAAAATTGCACACGAAAAAGATAATCGTAATTTTGTATACACTTTTCGCAAGAATAGGCACATGTATAAAACAGTTGGTTCATTCTTATTTAATCCATATTATGCCGCTTTTCATTCATATTCAATTTATCGTAAATCTTGTTATGATTGTAACTTTCGAAACAACAGATTGAGTGACATTATAATTGGTGATTTTTGGGGACTTTCCAAATTAAACGCTGATGTAAAGTCTAATTTCGATAAGTCATTAATGATTCCACTTACAAAAAAAGGGAAAAAAGTAGTGAAATCAATGTGCACTAATAACAACTTTAATGTTAGTCAAGTAGATAAATTCAATGAATCATTATTTAGAAATAGTACTAAAAATGCAAAGTTTGCTGATTTTAATAGTCGTATAAGCGATTTTTCTTATTACAAAAAAATAAGGCCTGATATACGTTTATTTAAAGCAAAAATTTCAACAAAAAATTTCGTGAAAACAATGATTAACCTCGTGTTACCAAGAAACAAAAAAATGAAACATACAGAATTAATTTATAAAGTTAAAAAAATCAAAGAATAAATTTGAAAAACATTAGACTATTTGTAATAACAAAAGTCATCAGTATGTAAAACTAATTTGTAACCGTTTGTTTTTTTTGATTTTCTACTATGAGTTTGCTAAAATTAATTATCAGTAATTAATTACTGTCTTAATTATGAAAAATAAACGCTTTTTTTTAGGACTAATGTTTGTTGTTAACTCCTTACTAAGTATTTTAGGGATTTCTTTTTCGTATTTATATGGCGCTTCAAAAAGTTCTACTACCGCATACGCAGCTCTTATGTCTTTAGACGCGAAGGTAAAATCACAAGAAAATACAAATTTTTTACACGGCTCTTTATCTTACAGTCCCTCCCCAGGCTCAGTAAAAGAATATAACAAATTGTTAGATTTACAAAAAAAGACTAAGGGGAAGTATAGATATTATAATTCTTTTTTAGTTAGCTCTAATGAAGATGGATTCATAAATTATGATGTTGATTATGGGACAACAAATGAAGTTTACGCAAAAACTAATTTGTTACAAGTGTCTACATTTTATGACTTTCACTTTATGGAGAGTCTTGGGCTACCACTTTTTAGATTCGATGATGCTCCTATTAAAATCACCGCCAAGAATGGCGCTGACCTTGGAGCGTATATTTCTGCCTCTCAAGCTAAAGAGATAGTTAATAATGATGTTCGTTTTGCTGAATACGAATCTTTAGAAGAAGCTTTTCAAAAACTGTTGATAGATGACACATTTACATTCACAGCTTCAAGTCGCGAATATAAAAATAACACAGATATCACTTTCTCTGTTAATGGGATATATTTGGATAATGCCCACTCTTACATGTTTAATGATTATCAAAAAAAAGTTCAAACTAAAATATATGGTGACTACTCTAAATCTTTTGAGTTTTGGTTCAAAGACGCTGTCATAACCTTTTCTTATGATATTTTTAGCAAAGGAAGTACATATGTTTTTGACATTAGAAAAAATTATGGAAATCTTGATCAGTTTTTTAATTCGGTTATAGGGTATGATTATGCAATGACGGGTCTAAATATTTCTCTCTATAATGAGCAAGGATTAATATATGAGGAGACAGATGTTTTAAATTCAATGTCAAATGAATATCATACAAGCGGTAATATAATTTTTCTATTTTTAGCATTTTCTTCTTTTTTCGCTTTAATATTTTCATTTCAATATTTTTATGAAAAAATGACCCCGTTTATTAAAATCGCCTATATCCTTCTACCTTTTGCAATATTTTCTTTTGGTCAAATTATTTTTAATTTACTAATGGTTTTTAAAATTGAGCGCTATATTTTGTATCAATTTTTTAATTCAATCGGAAATTTGATTTTTTTGATTGCATTTTTAGTTTCTATTTTTAATGTTTTTATATGGAGTAACTATGTTTAAGAAACTAACAATTAAGATGAAAGCTAAATTTTCTTCATTGGAAACTACTTTAAAGTCTATAATTTTTGCGTTGATTCCCCTTATGACTTTTTTCTTAATTATGTCAGATAGAAAACCATACAATTCTCTTGCTTTTATTTTATACGGTATTGAAACATTATTAATTTTATTTTTTATAATTAAATATCATAAATTTGTATTTGATGTTTTTTCTTTATTGCTTGGCTTTTTTGTTCTTGCCGTATTAATTTCGCAATTAACAAATTTCACTTTAATAGATTTTCCGCGAACAATTCTTTTACTATCTATCTTTGGAATTATTTTTTATCAATTTTTAATCACCTTAAACGAAGAAGAAAAACACAATGTCTATAAATTGATTATATTAGGCGGTATATTTTTTGCTATTTATTTTATAATTTATTATTTTGATGATGTCATTCATTTACGCTTTAATGAAAGACTTGGTGGAGATTTTTCAGATCAAAATGATTTAGCTAAGAACTTGGCGACATTTGTCATTTTATCTGAAATATTCATCATTAAAGTTAAGGGCAAAAATAAAATAATCTACATAATTTCAACATTTTTATTTCTTGTACTTATGTTATTAACTGGATCAATTTCTAATTTGTTAGTGTTGATTGTCTTGTCTGCTGCGCTACTGTTTTATATGACGAAAGGTAAACAAAGGATATTTGTGACAATTGCAATTTTTGCAATGTTTTTGTTGTTTATAGTATCTTTACAACTACCATTTATGTCTTATTTTAGAACAAGATTAATAAATATGTATAACTTGGTTTTTTCTGAAAGCGGGAAAATTGATCACTCCTTTTTAGAAAGAACTCATTTAGCAATGTATGGTCTTAGATTATTTATATCAAAACCAATATTTGGATATGGATATAATCAAGTTCAGTTTTATACAATGGGAAAAGATGCCTTTTCTCATAATAACTTTATTGAACTTTTAGCATCTTTTGGAATTTTGGGCTTTGCTGCTTTTGAGATTTTACTTTTATATCCCATTATTAAAAATTGGAAAAAGCAGAAAAAGGAATTAGCGGTTTTTAGTTTGTTATATATTTTTGTGTTCCAAATTTTTCTTATTGTATTTAGAAAAAAAATTGAATACTTTTTAATTCCGCTTGCCTTTTCGCTGATTGACTACCCCATCTATAAGTGTTATACACTTAGTTTTAAAAATAAAAAAATCTACTTTTCTAAGAAAAATTATAGTGAACCTTTATTAAGTGAGTAGCACTTTATTGCTATTTAATGAGTCAGTTAAATGTTATACTATTTTGTATATGATATAAAAAAGAAAAGGATAATATTATGAAAGTTATTATACTAGCAGGCGGCTTTGGGACTCGCATTTCTGAAGAATCACAATTTAAACCAAAACCAATGATTGAAATTGGTGAAATGCCAATTTTATGGCACATTATGAAATTATATTCTTCTTATGGTTTTAATGATTTTATAATTTGCGCGGGATATAAACAAGATTTTATTAAAAAATGGTTTGAAAATTATTCATTAATAACATCCAATGTTACCTTTGATTTTTCTAAGAATAAAATGATTATTCATGAAAAACACACGGAACCATGGAAAGTAACGATAGTAGATACTGGGTTACACACTCAAACCGGTGGCAGGGTTAAAAGAGTAAAAGACTATGTTGGAAACGAAACATTTATGCTTACTTATGGTGATGCGGTTGGAGATATTAATATTAAAGAATTGCTTGATTATCATAAGTCGCATGGGAAAATAGGCACTGTTTCGGTTTATAACTTCGGACAAAATAAAGGTGTTCTTGAGATTGAAAAAAACGAGGTAGTGGCTTTTAGAGAAAAATCAGATCTTGATGGAGACTTAATTAACATTGGTTTCATGGTGTTTGAACCAGCTTTCTTTGATTGTATTGAAGATGATACAACGGTTCTAGAAAAGAAACCGATGACAACATTGATAGATAATAAACAATTAATGGCGTATACACACAAAGGGTTTTGGCAATGTATGGATACATTGAGAGAAAAGGAGAAATTAGAAGGATTATGGAATTCTGGAAAAGCTCCTTGGAAAAAATGGGAGGACTAAAATGGACTTATCATTCTATAAAAATAAAACAGTGTTAATAACTGGCCATACTGGTTTTAAAGGCTCTTGGTTATCCGAAATTCTTATTTTAGCGGGGGCGAAAGTTATTGGCTATTCCTTAGAACCTTCAACAACACCGAATCTATTCACTTATTTAAACTTGAAAGATAAAATGGTTTCAATCATTGCAGATATACGTGATTTAAGGAAGTTAAATGAAGTATTTGAGAAATATCAACCAGAAATTGTTTTTCATCTAGCAGCTCAACCTATTGTTAGAGTTTCATATTCTGAACCGGTTTATACATACGATGTTAATGTAATGGGAACTGTGAACATTTGTGAGTGCGTTAGAAAGCATTCTTGTGTTAAATCATTTTTAAATGTTACGACTGACAAAGTATATGAAAATGATGATATACCTGATCATCCGTTTAAAGAAAACGAAAAATTAAATGGGTATGATCCTTATAGTAACTCAAAAAGTTGTAGTGAACTTGTCACGGATTCCTATAATAAATCATTTTTTAAAAATCTAAATATCCCAGTAAGTACAGCTAGATCCGGCAATGTAATTGGTGGTGGTGATTTTTCAAAAGATCGAATTATTCCAGATGCGGCTAGAGCATTAAATGAAAAAAAGACGCTAATTATTAGAAATCCACATTCTACTAGACCATATCAACATGTACTTGAGCCTTTGGCTTGCTATTTGCTAATTGCTAAAGAACAATATTTTAATCAAAATTTCTGTGGCGCCTACAACATAGGGCCAGATAGTTGTGATTTTTCATCAACAATCAATCTAATTGAATTGTTTTCAAAATATTTTGATGGAGAATTTAAATTTATTATCAAAAGTGATAATGGTCCTCACGAGGCTGCTTTTTTATCATTGGATAATAACAAAATAAAAAGAACGTTCAATTGGACTCCAAAAATTAATATTGAAGAGGCAGTAAAAATGACGGCTGAATGGTATGATGCTTGGAGAAAAAATGATGATTTAATTAATTTAACTAAAAAACAAATTATGGAGTACTTTAATGAATAAGGTAATTGTTACAGGTGCAGCTGGATTTGTTGGTGCTGCTGTTGTTAAAAAGTGTCTTAGTGAAGGAATATTTGTATATGCTGTTGATATAGTTGATAATCCTGCTGCAAGACTAGATTTATCAAACGAGAATCTCGTTTATACAAAGTTAGATATTTTTAATAATTTTGATTTCATAAATTATTTTAAAGATAAAAATGTTGACACTATTTTTCATTTTGCATGGATTGGTTCTGCTGGTCCGCTTAGAACTGATATTGACTGTCAAATTAATAACGCGAAAATGTCAGTTGAATTATTAAAGGCTGCTAAAAAAATTGGTTGCAAAAAAATGGTTTGTGCTGGTTCGATAATGGAGTTTGAAGCATTAGAAGTTGTGTATGCACAAAACACCAAACCACAAGAATCATTCATATATGGAATTGGAAAACAATTAGCTCATTCTCTTTGTAAAATTATTTCAAATAAAATTGATATTGAATTAGTTTGGGCTTATATCACTAATACATTTGGTGTCGGCGAAGCTTCACCAAGATTAATAAATACAACTATAAAAAAATGTATTCATAAAGAACCGCTTCAATTTACTTCTGGAGTTCAAAACTATGATTTTATATATATAGATGATGTTGCTGATGCCTTTTACTTATTAGGTTTACATGGAATTAAAAATAAGTCATATGTTATAGGGAGCGGAAAGGCTGGACCCTTAAAAGGATTTTTAGAAAAACTAGTTTATACATGTGATAAAGATGCTAAACCTATTTTTGGCGATATTCCTTTTACTGGTGTAAATTTAGATGTAGATGTTTTTTCAACGCACGAAATTGAAAAGGATTGTGGTTTTAAACCAAGTGTTTCCTTTGAAGAAGGTATTAAAAAAACACATAAATGGATTTTGAAACAGGAGCAAAAACAATGATAAAAAAGTTTAGTTTTGAAGAATTACCTTTGCAAGGTGCTTATTTAATTAATCCTTTTTTTGCTAAGGATAATAGAGGTGGTTTTCTCAAAGATTACTCTAAGGAACTATTTATTAAAAATGGTATTAAATTTGATTTAGCGGAAGTCTTTTATACAATTTCTCACCGCGGGGTTATTAGAGCTATTCATTTTCAAGAGATAAATCACCAACCAAAATTAGTAAGATGTGTCTCTGGAAAAATTTTTGATGTCATCGTAGATTTAAGACCAGAATCCCCAACATTTAAAAAATGGATGGGTTTTTATCTAACTGGTGAAAATATGCAAGAATTGTTAATACCCGCTCATTTTGGTCATGGTTATTTAGTGATAGAAGATTCGATTGTCTCTTATAAATGTGCTGCTCCTTTTGATGGTGTAAACGATAGCGGGATTATGTTTGATGACCCGGATATTGGTATTGATTGGCCTTTCCATGAAATTGGTGGTGTGAAAAATTTAATAATTTCTGATAAAGACAATAATTTACAATCTTTTAAAGATTATTTTGCAAAAGGTTGCAAATAATACTTTCCTTAAATAAAAGAGTAAAAAATAAAAATATCGCATTTTAAAAATTTATGTTGATATTAATGTACAACAACATTAATCGTTTAGGTTTAGTTGTTAAATTTATGTATAATGGTTATGAATTATGAAATCACAAAATGTTGAAGTAAGTATTATTACGCCAGCTTACAAGTGCAAAAGTACTATTCGGGAAACTTACGAAAGTATCAAGCAACAAACATTTTCAAATTGGGAATGGATAATTATAGAAGATAATTCACCAGATGATTCTTTTGAATTCATTCAAAACATGGTAAAAGGAGATTCGCGAGTTGTTGTTTTAAGAACAGAGAAAAATAGTGGTGCCGCCGTAGCAAGAAATGTTGGGATTAATTACGCTAAAGGGCGCTTTATTGCATTTTTAGATTCTGACGACTTATGGTTGAAAGATAAACTTAAACTACAACTTAAATTTATGAAGGACAGTAATTATGCGTTAACATACACCAATTATTATGTGATGGATAATAAAGGTAAGTACAAAGAATTAAGGCTTAAAAAAGATAAAGCTACATATAAATCACTTTTAAGAAGAAATGTTATGGGGTGTTTAACGGTTATGTATGATACACAACAAACCGGAAAAATATTAATGCCATTAGATTGTGAGAAACGTGAAGATTATGGAGCGTGGCTAGATGCAACAAGAAATGGAACTGTTGCGTATAGATTAGATGTGTTTCTTGCTGTATATCGGGTTGGGAGTATTTCAGTTTCTTCTAATAAATTTAAAATGGTGAAATATCAGTATAGGGTTTTCCGAAATCATGAAAAATTTGGAGTGTTCAAATCTGTTTGGTTTTTATTAGTCATGTCATTTAATAAAATCTTTAATATTTATTAGAAAAATAATATGCGTTCTTCTCCGCTATAAAAAAGAGTGATAATGTCAAATGCTCAAAATCTTTGTATTATTTAGATTTTTTCCACACATTAGTATGCACATAATCGGTATATCCAACAATAATGCTCAATACTTTTTCTGATACATTAGTGGCTTGATAATCTAGCGGTGTTTTAATTACATTCGGATTTCTAGATTCTAAAATCTTTAATCCTTGTAATATTCTTTCTTTATTAACACCGACCATCATGACGGCGCCTTCTTCGTAAGCTTCTGGTCTTTCGTGTGCTTCTCGAATATTTAAAGCATTAAACTTTAGAATAGAAGATTCTTCACTTATTGTTCCTGAATCACTTAAGACAGCTTTAGATTCTATTTGTAATTTATTGTAGTCAATAAAGCCGAGTGGTTTTAATGTTTGGATTAATGGATTAAATACAATACCCTTTTCATTTAGTTTCTTTCTTGTGCGAGGATGTGTGGAAATAATAATAGGTAATTTATATATTTCCGCTATGGTGTTAAGTGTGTCCACTAAATTTAAGAGATTATCTGAATCAACATTTTCTTCTCTATGTGCAGAAACTAAGAAGTATTCACCTTTTTTAAGACCTAATCTTTTTAGAACATCTGAATTATTAATTTCTTTAATTCGTGACTCTAGAACTTCGTTCATCGGGCTTCCTGTTTTAATAACTCTATCAGCGGGTATTCCTTCTCTTAGTAAATATTCGCGAGCAATGCTGCTGTAAGGCATATTAATATCTGCGATATGATCAACAATCTTACGATTTGTTTCTTCTGGAACTCTTTGATCAAAACATCTGTTACCAGCTTCCATGTGGAAGATAGGAACCTTTTTGCGTTTTGCGGCGATTGCGGCTAAACAACTATTCGTGTCCCCCAACACTAAGAAAGCATCTGGTTTTTCTTTATCAAGAACAGCGTCCATTTTAATTAATATATTACCAATTGTTTCAATAGCGGTACCCACCGCAGAATCTAAGAAGTAGTCAGGTTTTCTTAAATTAAAATCTTTAAAGAAGACTTCATTTAGTTCGTAATCATAATTTTGCCCTGTATGGACCAGAATATGGTCAATAGCTTCTGAAGATTCTAGTTTATTAATAACAGCGGATAATCTAATAATTTCCGGCCTAGTACCTACGACTGTCATTACTTTTAACTTTTTCATCTTTATACGTATTATTCAGTTAAGCCTAGTTTGATGACTGAATAACTTCTCTCCTTTCTAGGC
>MTKW01006140.1_pt1 | contig 18348 bp, 16 predicted proteins | sample 1042761 | NCBI WGS metagenome assembly MTKW01 (sample SAMN06205366, study PRJNA360243) | anaerobic digester metagenome | biome: Wastewater treatment plant; feature: Anaerobic digester sludge; material: sludge; isolation source: anaerobic digester fed with sludge from wastewater treatment plant ... | reverse complement strand
CATGCTCTTTGTACGCCTGTGTAACCAAATGCGCTCTTTCAATGGACAAGCTCGGAACTGAACCAATGCTTGCGCTCCTTAATCTTGCAACTCTATCTCTCATAGGCTATCCTCCTATTCTCACTTTCAACCCAAAACCTTCGAGTCTCTCTTTTATGTTTAGCATTCTCTCCTCTGTAGGCTCAGGAGTAGTTGACAATTCATAAATCCTTCCTAACCTGTCGTATTTGTCCGCACCTATACTGTGGTACGGGAGAAGATCTGCTCTTTTGACGGTGGTCGTAGACAGATACTTACCTAGGTCGTCAACGCTTTTGTCGTCGTCGTTTACACCTGGAATAATAGGAATTCTGGCTACAATATCCGCGTGCGCTTCAGATAAGCGAATTANNTTTGTGCACAACTCGTACAAAAAGTTAGGTTGCATGAGCGGCTCTCCACCTGAAAAAGTGACGCCTCCTCCAGATTGATCATAGAAGATACGATCTTTTACGACCTCCTCCATTACCCAACTAGATGAAACGATCTTGCCTGCAATTTCTCTGGCGCCCGTAGGACAAACTTCTGTACATGCGCCACTCACAATACATTTTGCCCTATCTGTGATCGCTCGAGCATGAGGCTTTGCTACACCTAGGTTATCCGCGGCAACTCCTGTTGATCCCTTATCATTTGCCTCCCTGATTGATACGGCGCCCGTAGGACAAACGTCTACGCAGCTACCGCATCCCAAACATCTCGACCCATATGTCACCAGTTCTTTACCCTGAACTTGGCCTTCTGGATTGTGACACCACTTACATCGCAACGGACACCCTTTCATAAATACTGTAGTCCTTATACCGGGACCATCGTGTACAGAAAATTTTTGGATGTTAAATATGATTCCTTGTTCCATTTAATCCCTCGCCGTCCAATTTCCTAGATTAAGCCGCTTGTCTGATTCATCTTTTTTACTGTCTGTCAGTATGTTGTCTGACATCTATCATGGCACGTTAGCACTTAAAAAGCAAGGTTCTTTCGTTCAGTTTCCTTATCAGTTTGCTTCATCACTTAAGGACTTCAGGGTTTACCGGCGTTAAGGGTATTCCCGATAGCAAATATTCTTGTATGTTTCCCGCAGCTAAGAGGGCCATTTCAGTTCTAGTCTTTACAGTAGCGCTTCCAATATGAGGCAATAAAACTACGTTATCTAGCTCCAACAAGGGGCTATCACTAGGAATTGGCTCTTGGCTATACACATCCAGCCCTGCACCCCATATCCTCTTTTCGCGTAGGGCCTTTACCAAGGCTTCTTCATCTACAATCTCTCCCCTAGCTGTGTTGATTAAAACGCTAGTAGGCTTCATTTGGCTAAGTTCATGTTCCCCTATTAACCCTCGTGTTTCTTCAGATAAGGGTAAATGTATGCTAACAAAGTCGGACTCTTGAAGGAGATGTGAAAGACTTACATACTCTGCGCCAAGTTCTTCTTCTGCACTCAAGTTTCGACTGCGAGAATAATACAAGATCCGCATATTGAAACCCTTGGCCCGTCTGGCAACCGCAGTTCCTATCTGGCCCATCCCAAGTATTCCTATTGTCCTACCCCACACCTCAAGCCCAGTAAGAAGCATGGGTGCCCATGTTTTCCACAGATTGGCCTTAAGATAATCTTGGGCCTCTGGGATACGTCGTGCAGTAGCTAGCAAAAGTCCAAACGCAAGGTCAGCNNGTACAAGCAGAAACATCGATGTTGTCGTAACCAACCGCCATGTTTGCTACAATCCTTAGTTTGGGCGCATGCATCAGCAAATCCGTGTCTATCTTATCTGTTAGCATCGAAAGCAGACCGTGAGCATCCTTTACTTCCCCTAAGAGGACGTCTCTAGGTACACAGGAATCCTCGTGTGGCCACATGGAAACGTTGAAGCAAGATTCTAGTAGGGAAACAGCAACATCAGGAATCTTGCGGGTAATGTATACCTTCATTTCACACCTCGTCTTAGTTGAAATTCTTCCTAGCTGCATGGGATATGCAGACTTCTCACCAAGTTACCCTTGCGCATCTCGTCTTATATTCTCTGAAAGTAGTTTCTAAGAATATGTTAACACACCATATAAGGCAGTGACGCCATAGAATAGTAACCATAAGTTCAACCTAGGTTTTGCCCATAGGGCATTCGCCAAAACATATCTGAAAGAGAAAATGAACTAAAGACGCTACCTAAATAAGGTTATACGGCGAATGTATTGCGATCTTCTTGGTAGCATGTTGCTAAAAAAGGAACTCTAAGGTAAAATTACTTCGTGAAGGTGTCAAATATTATTAGGGAGGGGATAGAAGTGGCAGAGAAAACCAGAGAACTAGTAGGAGAACGTGTTGATGACCTAATTGAATTATTGAACAAAGCCTATGCTGACGAATTAATAGCCTACTTTTACTACAAGACTGCTGCTATGTTAGTCAAAGGTATCCACGCTAACACAATAGCAGATCAACTAATTGAAATTGCAAATGAAGAACTAGAACACTCTGAAGAATTGGCCGAGCGTATTATTCAGCTCGGAGGGGAACCTCTAGATGATTGGGACGCTATAACAAAGAATGCAAATTATCCAAAAATAAATATACCTGAAGACAGAGGGGACTATGTGGCGCTACTGAAAAGCGTTCACGAAGCTGAAAAAGGAGCAATAGACGTTTACGCACAACTCATAAAGTTCCTACAGACTGAAGTCAAAGATCCAAATACATTCCATGTGGTCCGCCATATAATCGGCGAAGAGATGCATCACGAAGAGGAAATCGAAACGCTATTAGGGTATTAATCGCCTGTAGCATGCAAAAAGCAGGGGCACTGCCCCTGCTTTTTCCTTGTAGCTTACTTGTAGACTTAATCGAGCCGTGTTAAAATGTTCATGCTGTTGCCGGGGTGATGGAATTGGCAGTCATGCGCGACTCAAAATCGCGTGGGGTAGCCCCCCGTGCGGGTTCGACTCCCGCCCCCGGCACCATTTTTTGCCTCGAAAAACGTCTAAGCATAGAGGAGCAAAACTTTTAGCCTAGTAGCCATGTGGAGCAACAGAATGGCTCCATCATCATAACTGCTCAAAAATGCCAGAATTCACTGCAATGGAAAGTAACTGATAGTAGCGCACCTGTCCGATCACAGGTCTATGTAGATATATCGCTCAATAAAGCGTTGAATCCCGTTTCTAATAGGCTTTCTTGTCGGCGGAATCAGAAGCAAAATGCCTAGCACGTCTGTTAGAAATCCAGGAATTATTAGCAGAACTGCGCCTGCAAAAATCAAAACTCCATCGATTATCTGGATCTTGGGTAGACGTCCCTTGCCCAGCTCTGCCTTTATTTCTTCAATCAAACCCTTACCAAATAACGCAAGAAGTACCCCACCCAAGATCGCTGTAAATATTACAATAAGCAGGGTCCACCAAGTTCCTATCCGCCTACCCACCTCAATCATAATTGCCAATTCGGCAACGGGAATAGCCATGATCAAAAGAACAGCAACGACCGTCCATAAAATGTACAACCGTACCCCCCCTGTTCAGGCAACATAGGTATGGTGAACTCCTGTTTCAAACGCCCTAGAAACCCAGGACCTATCTCACTTACTATCTAAGGCCATCAAAGCCTTAATAACCACATAGATGACTCCGATAGTAGCAAAAATGGTCGCCATAGAAATGCCTGTGATTCTCAAAGTTTCCTTCAACACGTCCATACGCAAAACCTCCTAAACTCTCGTATTCCAGTCGTGACTCACCCCATAGTCGTTTGCGCTCCCGAAGCACGAGAACCGTCCCCATGCTTCATTTCACAAGCGACAGTATTAGGGCGCCTGCGATTACTGATGCGATTTGCCCTGCTACGTTTGCCCCAACAGCCTGCATCAAGATGAAGTTGCCAGGATCTTCTTCCTGTGCCATTTTGTGCACAGTCCTTGCCGACATCGGGAATGCGGATATCCCGCAAGCTCCGATCATAGGGTTGATTTTGTTTTTGAGAAAAAGGTTCAGGATTTTAGCAAAAATCACTCCGCCTGCAGTGTCTAAAACGAAAGCTACAAGACCCATTCCTATTATCAATAAGGTGCTGGGTGTAAGAAACTCTGACGCGATCATGGTAGATCCAATGGTAATTCCCAAGAGCAAAGTTACAAGATTGCTAAGTTCATTTTGGGCTGACTTGGAAAGTCTGTCGACAACACCCGCTTCCCTAAGGAGATTTCCAAACATCAAAGAGCCGATCAAAGCCAAGCTCACTGGGGCGATGAACCCGGCAATTAACGTGATTATGATAGGAAACATAATTTTAACGGTTTGGGATACACGCTTAGTATCAGCCACACCCATTCTGATTCTGCGCTCGTCTGGAGTAGTAAGAGCCTTTATTACTGGCGGTTGTATTATCGGCACAAGAGCCATATACGAGTAAGCTGCCACAGTGATAGGTCCTAATAAGTGTGGAGCAAATTTGGTGGCAACATAAATCGACGTAGGCCCGTCTGCAGCACCTATTATACCTATAGAAGCAGTTTCCTTCAGAGTAAATCCGGCTAGTCCAGCCAATGCCATAGTCAAAAATATGCCGAGCTGGGCGGCTGCCCCGAAGAAAAGCATTTCAGGCTGCTGTAACAAAGGTTCGAAATCAATCATAGCTCCTACCCCAATGAAAATGAGTATGGGGAAAAGCTCAGTCATAATCCCTGCTTCGTACAGAATGGTGAGGAAACCATCAGGCCCTACCGCAGACGAACCAGGTATGTTCGATATAATCGCGCCAAACCCTATGGGCAGAAGTAAGACAGGCTCATATTCCTTGGCAATCGCAAGGTAAATGAGAACGAGACCAACTCCTACCATCACAGCCTGTTGCCAGGTCATGGCAAGAAGTCCGTAAAGCAAACTGTCCACGCAAATCCCTCCCTGATTGTCGCTGAGATAAAGAAAAAACCTTTATCCCAAATCAATGGGATAAAGGTCTCACTTTTAAGGCCTGCCGGGCTGTCGCCGTGCTGACGGCAGGTGCCACTCGCCTAACCTACACAAAATCCAGACGAGAAGTTACTCCCCCTCATCTCCGGATTATAATATAACATAATATGAGTGTAGGCATGAAGAAAATCATATCTCGATAATGAATACCGTAGAAGATAGTACCGATAATAATCCCTCTACTTTACTGTAACAATGCCAGCATAAACTAGGCCTCTAGTTCCATCTACTGTGACTATATCGCCGTCTTTCAAAAGTGTCACAGCGTCAGCTGCGCCGACTACAGCAGGTATACCAAATTCCAATGCGAAGATAGCTCCGTCAGAAGTAAGTCCTCCCTGTTCAATGATGAGCGCACATGTTTTTTCCAGCGCCGGGATAAATGACACGTCCAAATGCGGTACAACCAATACGCAGCCTGCCTGCACCTTCTGAACTGCTTCTTCACCGGAAGTCGCTACCACCACTTCCCCGCAGGCAGAAGTTTGCCCAATCCCAGAACCTTTCAACAAAACATCGCCTACAGTTCGGACCTCCATAACATTAGTAGTGCCCGAAACACCCATGGGTATTCCCTTAGTGAGCACACATAGATCCCCATTGGAAATCCACCCACTTCTCCGCAAAACATCTATGGCCATATCCGAAACGTCCTCATACTCACCCCACAGGCTTTCGCCATCAGATTGGACTGAGCGAGCAAGGCTAGGCCCCAAGGAAGTTTCTACTCCCCATACACATGTAAGCCAGCCACAGGTGGCGTCGTGGGGACTGACCGCAAATATTGGGATCGGGGGACGAAACCTAGACACCATTCTGGCTGTGTACCCTGATTCCGTAGGAGTGATTATGGCAGAAGCGCATAAATCTATTGCCGAAGANNGCCATGAATTCTACGGCCTCAACCGGATACTTGCCGTACGCAGTTTCCCCTGATAGCATAACCGCATCAGTACCGTCAAAAATTGCGTTGGCCACATCTGAGGCTTCTGCCCGTGTAGGCCTGGGGTTTTCTATCATCGATTCAAGCATCTGCGTCGCCGTAATCACTGGCTTTCCAATCTTGTTGCACTCTTTTATCATCTTTTTCTGCAAAATCGGAATATCTTCAGGAGGATACTCTACCCCAAGATCGCCTCTGGCAACCATGAGACCATCTGCACTCCTAAGTATTTCATTTAAAGCTGAAACACCTTGAACCGACTCAATTTTAGCTATAATCCTGGCTGTGGATCCTGCTTCTTCAAGAACACGTCGCACATCAGTAACATCGTCAGAGGACCGAATAAAAGAGGCAGCAACAAAATCAATTCCGTATTGGGTAGCAAAAACAATGTCCTCTCGGTCACTATCACTCAATGCAGGAAGTCCCTCTATTTTTGCTCCTGGAATGTAAACCTTTTTCCTGTCAGATAAAAAACCGTTGTTGAGAACTTTAGTAGTTATCTGGTCATCTGAAACTTCAACGACTTCTAACTCAATATTGCCGTCGTCAAGCAAGATCACTGATGAGGGGCTTACAATTTGTGAAATCTGATCAAAAGAAACGCTGCATATTTCAGGGGTCCCAGTTATATCTTCGATTGTCAGGACGAAAAGGCTTCCTTCTTTCAAGAATGCCTTTCCGCCCTCAAACCTCCCAAGACGTATCTCGGGACCCCTAGTATCAAGCATTATTCCTACTCTTTTACCAAGCCGATTAGAAGCAGATTTCACTCTCTGAATGTTGATACCATGTTCTTCACGAGTACCATGAGAAAGGTTAAACCTCGCTACATCCATGCCGGCGCATATCATTTCCACTAGGGCCCTTTCGTCGTTACACGAAGGACCAATGGTACATACTATCTTTGTTCTACGCCTGGCCATGTCACCTTCACCTAGTCAATCCTAAGAACTGTTATAAGACCTAAACTATGTATATTCGCCTACTTCCGCTTAAATCTACCTCCGGCAAACCTCGGCTTCTACATCATGCTCTACTCGTTCCAATATCTTGCATGATAATAGAATGAGCTTCCCTAGCTTCAAGACGAGGTACAAGAACCTCAACGTAACTAGCTGATTTGCTGTCCCCCGAAGTGTAAGTCCTGAGCATTACTAGGAGCCCTTCTTTTGCCAACCTGCTTTTCATCATCTCCGCCTCTTCCCAACCCGACGCGACGTAAACTACTGTCCACACATGCAGGCCCGCTCGTCCTCAAACATAAAAGGACGATCAATGAGGGCTTCCCTCCCTTCCATGCTACTTTTGGTCTACGCTAAATTCTTCTAACTGTTCCCAAAAGTCGTCAGTTCGGAACAATCACTAACCAATATTCGCCGCACATCTTCTTGTTCCTCTATATTGCCTTTTAATATAACCACTTTATCTTTTTCAACAAACTCACGAGCACTTCGCCAAAGCCTGGGAAACAATACTGCTTCAATACTATCGTACTCGTCTTCTATTGTAACGAAGGCCATTTCCTCCCCTGACTTTGTTATCACCTTCTTTAATTCGGAAACCCTTCCTCCTACACAAACTTCGGTTCCGTCAGGTACCTCCCCAATATCTATTATAGGAGTCGCGTGCTTACTCAGAACCTCTTTGTACTTATCAAGAGGGTGGCCAGAGAAGTACATGCCGAGCAATTCCCGTTCCCAAGCCAGACGTACCTCAAGTGGAACTTCCTTTTCTTGCGGCCGTTCTTCGGTACAAGACAAACCGGGTACAATAACTACATCATCAGGTCCTCCAAATAAAGAAGGCTGATAGATCGCAGAGATGCCTGGCTGTGGCAAAGCTGATTCTACAAAGCCTTCGTCCATAGACTCGGTCTCTGAAAAAAGAGACATCTGAAGTTCTGGTTGGGTTGCCCTTTGTTTCAAAGCAGCATCTACTTTACATAAATTGACATAGCGCGTTCCTATACTATCAAAGGCGCCGCACTGTATGAGGCTCTCGAGGACTTTTTTCGTCAACCCCTTCCCTATACGCGACACAAACGACTCTACAGATGAATACGGCCCCCGAAGTTCCCGTTCCCTCACAATTTCTTCAGCCAAAGAGTCCCCTACGTTCTTTATCCCTCCAAGTCCATACCGTATATCCCCGCCTTCAACGGAGAACTCGACCATACTGTGGTTAACGCAGGGCCCCCTTATGCCTATGCCCAAACGTTTGGCCTCTTCCAAATACAATCCTACTTTGCTTTGCACACCTTTTACTGACGAAAGAAGAGCGGCCATGAACTGGGCCGGATAATTCGCTTTTAGATAGGCGGTTCTGTACGCTATCAATCCATATGGGGCTGCATGGTTTTTGTTGAAACCATAGTTGGCAAATTTGAGAATAAGATCCCATATGCCCTGCGCATCTCTGTGGGTTAGCCCTTTATTCATAGCACCGTTCATAAACTTGTCTTCCATTTCTAACAATAATCTTCTATCTTTTTTCCCCACAGCTCGGCGTAAAATATCGGCCTCACCGAGCGTAAGTCCTGCTATTTGGTTAGCGATTTTCAAGATCTGTTCCTGATAAACTAGCACGCCGTAGGTATCTTTCAAAACTGGCTCTAGAGCAGGATGGGGATAACGAGGTGCACCACGCCTACCTTGGATGTACTGGGGAATTTGCTCCATAGGTCCTGGTCTGCATAGAGCCACAGCATCTACAATATCGCTAAATTCACTAGGTTGCATCTCCTTTAAAAAATCTCTAACCCAGGTAGATTCCAGCTGAAAAACGCCTAAAGTTTCCCCTTTCGCAAGCAGCTCGTAAGTAGCCGGATCATCAAGGGGTATCTCTTCAATATCCAGAACGTGCTCTGCATTCCCTTCTTGGGCCAAACTTTGGTTAACAAGGTTTACCGCTTTCTGAATTACGGTCAGGGTTCTAAGACCCAAAAAATCCATTTTCAAAATCCCCAGCTTTTCCAGGTCATCCATGGGGTACTGGGTAATAACCAATCCATCCTGGCTCCTAGCTAGGGGAGTATATTCCCACAAGGGGTCTTTACCTATGACTACTCCAGCCGCATGGACCGATGAATGCCTAGGCATACCTTCTAATTTCTCAGCGATCTCAATCAACTCTCGAATCTCTTCTCGCTCCATAGCCTTTCTAATATCTGGAACTGTATCAATAGATCTGGAAATAGTTATGCCAGGTTGTTGCGGTATCATTTTGGCGATCTTATCTACTTCTCCGTAGGGCAAGTTTAAAGCGCGGCCCACATCTCTTATAGCCGCTCGTGCCGCCATCGTACCAAAAGTAATTATCTGCGCTACCCTATCACTACCGTATTTTTCCCTGACGTATGCGATTACCTCATCTCTGCGGTCATCTTGAAAATCAATATCTATATCTGGCATGCTTATTCGTTCCGGGTTGAGAAATCTTTCAAACACCAAGTCATGTTCTAACGGGTCTATCCCGGTAATCCCAAGAGCATATGCAACCAAGCTGCCAGCCGCAGAACCCCGCCCAGGGCCCACTGCAATCCCTTGCTTTTTCGCGTACTCCACAAAATCCGCCACTATTAAGAAGTAAGAGGAGTAGCCCATACTTTTTATGACGCTGAGCTCGTACTCCAACCTTTCTTGTCTAGTCTCATCAATAACACCGCCTGACTTTCTCTTCAATCCTTCCGTGGCCAGCTCAGACAGTAGAACGAATGAGTCTTGCCCATCAGGCAAGGGATACTCAGGCAAGTGAATTGACGAAAAGTCTAACTGCACATTACACCGATCCGCTATGAGTCCAGTATTAGATATGGCTTCCGGTAAGTCTGCAAATTCCAGAGCCATCTCTTCAGGAGATTTAAAATAGAATTCATCGCTTGGGAAACGAAGTCTTGAAGGGTCGTCGATGTTGGTGCCAGTCTGAATCGCTAGTAAAATCTCATGATATCTAGCATCCTTTCGCGTCAAATAGTGACAATCATTGGTAGCAACCAACGGAACGCCGTATCTCTCAGATAAAGCGACAAGCTCCTTGTTTATTTCTTCTTGCCCTTCAACACCGTTTCTCTGTATCTCAATAAAAACGTTATCTTTGCCGAAGATATCTAGATATCTGCACAGGCTTTTCCCAGCTTCACCCTTTAACCCTCGTGCCAACCACGAAGGAATTTCACCAGCAATACATCCGGTCAGGGCTATTAGGCCTCTAGAGTACCTGGACAGTGTTTCAAGGTCTACCCTTGGCCTGTAGTAAAAACCTTCCAAAAACCCAATGGACACGATTTTCATCAGATTCTTGTACCCTTCATTTGTCTCGGCCAAAAGAACTAGGTGGTATGGATCGTCCTTTACACCTTGGTTTTTTGTGTGTCTAGATCCACGGGCCACGTAAACTTCGCATCCGACAATAGGGCGTAAGCCTACCTCGCGGCAAGCATTATAGAAACTTAAAACCCCATACATGCTGCCGTGATCTGTTATGGCGACAGAATCCATCCCCATTCTTCGTGCCAAGGAACACATTTCTTTGATCCTGCAAGCCCCGTCCAGCAAACTGTATTCAGTATGCACATGCAGATGACTAAACTTACCCATTATTCGCCTCCAATACATGCGAATTGCAGCTTTGGCACATATCCTTTAATATGCAAACGTTGCATTTCGGCTTCCTTGCTGTACACACCCTTCGGCCATGTTCTATGAGCATCAAATGCAACTTCATCTTAATATCCTCTGGAACTACACCTTCAAGCATGCTTTGTGCAGAAGAGGCAGCCTCCGTTTCTCCTACCAAACCCAGTCGCTTGACCACTCTTAAAACGTGGGTATCTACAGGAAACGCAGGTTTCCCCAACCCAAACGCAAGCACGCAAGCGGCTGTCTTAGGACCTACCCCTGGAAGGGAAGTCAAGTACTCGAAACAACGTTCTTTTGGCCAATCATACAACGGGTCAAGCGTAATCGCCCCAAAGTCCTCTTTTATTTTACTGAGCGCCGCCTTAATCTGTTTCGCCTTTTGCCTATACAATCCTGCACAGGAAAGAGCCCCTTCTATAATTTCAGTATCTGCACCCAAGAGATACTCCCAATCTGGAAATTCGGTTTTTAACTGCAAAAAGGCACGAGAACTCAGTGTATCGTTTGTGGCTTGCGAAATCATGGTCGCCACTAAAGTATCTACAGGATTGTTCTGCACAGGTTCAAGTAAAGAAGATCTCGCTCCCTGGTACATTTTTTCAAGTTTTTCAAATACCAAAATTACAGCATTTTCTTCGACCACGCAGTTAACTCTCCAATCTATTTCAAACCCTCTGTCCAAAAAACTACACACCCAAAATTGGGCATACTAATTCAGACTGTTCACAATATTCTTGAATGCCCGTCCCCGTTCTTCAAAGTTGGCAAACATATCATAGCTTGCGCATGCTGGTGAAAGAACAACCGAACTACCGGGTACAGCAATGCTCTTAGCCAACAATACTGCCTCTTCCAGATCTTTAGCCTGCAAAATTTCGACATCTTTTGCTTTGGAAGATCCTTCTCTTGCTAAAGCTCGGTGTAAGGCTCCTTCTATCCTTTCAGAACATGCGCCTAACAAAACTACTTTTGCACCTATTTCCACAATTTTATCAGCTAGCATATTGAAAGACAGTCCCTTATCATAGCCTCCCAGGATAACTACGAGGGGACTATTAATAGTCTCTAGAAGGGCAATGGTCCTATCGGGTGAAGTAGCAATAGAATCATTGTAGAACTTCACTCCATCAACCTCGCGCACATATTCTATTCTGTGTTCCAAACCGCGAAACGATCTGATAGCAGTTCTCATTCCTTCAGGGCTCGCACCAAGGCTAGAAGACACAAGAATGGCTCCAAGGGCGTTAGAGATGTTGTGTAGGCCAGGAATCCAAAGATCGCCCCTTTGGGCGATGCAAACCCTGTCTCCTGTCTCGGAAACATATATTAGATCATCTACATCCAAAAAAGCCCACTTGTGCTGAGACTGTCCATTTACTGTGTTAGGCGGGGTAACAGAAAAAAAGCCAACCCTCCCTGGGCATTCACTCGCCAAAACTCTTACTAGATCTTCATCGTAATTCAAAAACGTCCAATCATCTTCATCCTGAAATCTAAAAATCTTTTTCTTAGAGTCTGCATACTCTGCAAAGCTTTCATGCACATCGAGATGGTTGGGACGGATGTTGAGGAGCAAAGAAACATTCGGGCTAACATCACACAACTGGAGCTGAAAACTAGATAACTCTAGTATTACTAGGGAATCTTCCGATATGTCGTCTACCTCCTCGATCAATACTGACCCAATATTTCCTCCCAAAAGAACTGGCTTTCCTAATCGGCTCTCTTTTAGCATGGAAGCTGCCAACATCGCCGTAGTAGTCTTTCCCGAACTCCCTGTAATTCCTGCTACGGTAGCTTTGCACCTGTGCAGAAATAAAGCAATTTCAGTGGAAATGAACGCTCCCTTCTCCTTAGCCTCTATGATTTGGGGCTGATTTTTCTTCATGCCTGGGGTCAGGAAAATGTTNNAACTCGTCATAGACAGCACCAAGTTCCTCCTCGGTTTTTTTGTCAAAGCACGTAATAGACGCTCCTTCTTTTAGGAGATAGCGACATAAAGCTTGGTTAGATACACCCATACCTACTATGGCAACTTTTTCGTCCTTAAAAGATTTCATGTTTTTCCATCCACATCCATCTGATAATATCTGTTCTAATAAGGTAAAGGGCCTAGCGCAGGCTCAGGCCCTTTCTATCGAGAATTATGTCTATGCCAATGTCTCCAAAACTTGGGCTAATCGGTTCAATCCCTCTTCGATCTTCTCCATAGACGTAGCATAGGAGAACCTCAAATTACCGGAAGTGCCAAAAGCGCTACCTGGGACTACTGCGATCCTTGCATCCTCTAGCAATATTTCTGCAAGGACATCATCATTAGTAACCCGTTTGCCTGAAAGAGTCTTGCCGATAATTTCACTAACATCAGGGTACACATAGAACGCCCCCGGAGGCGTTAAACACTGGAATCCGGGCATTTCGTTGAGCCTCGACACCATATAGTCCCTACGCTTCTTGAATTCAATCCGCATGGCGTAAAGAGGCTCTTGTGGCCCTGTAAGTGCCTCTAAGGCCGCTTTCTGAGAGATAGATGTAGCATTAGAAGTTGAATGGCTCTGCAAATTACTCATAGCCTTTATAACATCCTCTGGACCTGCCGCGTAACCAATCCTCCAGCCTGTCATAGCGTACGCTTTCGACACGCCGTTTACAGTTATTGTAATATCCTTTACCTCGGGTCCAATTGAGGCAAAAGAAACATGTTCTCCTTCGTACACCAGTTTCTCATAGATCTCGTCAGAAATTACTGCAATGTTGTGTTTTACGCAAACCTCAGCGATGGCCTCTAGTTCTTCCTTAGTGTATATAGCGCCAGTAGGGTTTGACGGGGTGTTAAGTATGAGCAACGATGTTTTGGGTGTGACGTGTCTTTCAATATCTTCGGCGGTAACTTTAAATCCTTTATCAATGGTTGTCGACAATATTACAGGCCTGCCTCCTGCTAGGTTGACCATCTCAGGATAGCTTACCCAATAAGGAGCAGGAATAAGAACTTCGTCTCCTTCATCACACAAAACCTGTACTGCATTATAGATGGAATGTTTGGCACCGCACGAAACCAGAATCTGAGACGGCTTATATTCAAGGTCATTGTCTTCTTTGAACTTTGCACAGATTGCCTCTTTGAGTTCAGGAATTCCCGACGCAGGTGTGTATTTGGTAAACCCTGCATCGATCGCTACTATCGCAGCCTCTTTGATATGGTCTGGAGTGTCAAAATCAGGTTCCCCTACTCCGAAACTGATAACATCAACTCCCTCGCTGATCAGGGCTTTAGTCTTAGCATCTAGAGCCAAGGTCGGCGAAGCGCCGATAGACTTGGCGCGAGCTGAAAGTTTCATAATCTTACACCTCCTACATTTTCACTTAAGTGTATAATACAACGCTCATGCTATTATTTCTATGTTCACTGCTGTAACACCTCCATGAGCGGTTCAAATAAAGTTAGCAAAATTCTCAGTTTCCCAAACACACCCTCATAGCTGAAACGAGTATAATAAAGATGAGTTTTAAAGATGCCATCTATACCCCCAGATACTGCGGTCAGGAAGGAAGGCAAACCATATGAAGAAAAGAAATGGTGGTTTCCTGCGCGTAGCAGTAGTAGTGCTCAATTTGGGACTGTCCCTTGTAGGCGCTTCCTTGGTAGGAATGTACTTAGGGTCGTTTGTTGACGCCAAAACNNAAAAGTAGTCTGGCATTACCCGATCACTATCACCTTAATGCCAGACCGATCCTTTTTACTACCTAACACAAAACCTTAAAACCTCAGCGTTTTATGGAGAGCCTCCATGTTCAGCGCTGGGATTGAATTCTGCAACTCCTGCGCTTCGGCTGGAAACCCCTTCAGCATCGTCATCATTTTCAGCAGCAATAACATCAGTAAACTGCTTCTCGTAAAGGGATTTATACATCCCACCCAAGGCAACAAGTTCGTCATGATTGCCAACTTCCTTAACTTTACCACTCTCTATAACGTAAATCCTATCTGCATTACGCACTGTAGAAAGCCTATGTGCTATAACCACAGAAGTTCTGCCCTCAAAAAGTTTTACCAACGCCTTTTGAATTAGATATTCTGTATACGCATCAACTGACGAAGTCGCTTCATCTAGGATTAGGATCCTGGGATCAGCTAGGATCGCACGAGCGAACGACAGAAGCTGTCTCTGGCCTACAGATAGCCGTGAACCTCTCTCACGCACTTCAGTATCATATCCATCTGGAAGGTTGATAATGAAATCGTGGGCTCCAACGATTTTCGCCGCTTCTTCCACTTCTTCATCTGTAGCATCCAAGCGTCCGTACCTAATATTTTCCCGTATAGTACCGGAAAAAATGAAGGTGTCCTGCAATACTATACCCATATTCCTTCGCAAAGATTCTATGGTTACGTCTCTTACATCTATATCGTCTATGAGAACACGCCCCTCTTGCACATCGTAAAATCGGCATATAAGGTTTATGATCGAGCTCTTGCCTGCACCTGTAGGACCCACAAGAGCGATTGTCTCTTTGGGCAGAGCTTCCAGGCTAACTCCGTGAAGGACCGGATGATCAGGATCGTATCCAAAAACTACATCCTCGAGCTTGACATGACCTTCTATATCCTTCAGCTCTATAGCGCCTTCCTTATCTTTCACGTTTGGCTCAGTCTCAAGCACTTCAAATATCCTTTCTGCTGAAACTCCTGCCTGCAATACTACGTTGTACATATCCACCAGGTTCCTTATGGGCCAGAAAAACCTGGTCATGTAGTTCAGGAACGCAGATATGGTCCCAATTGTGATCGCAGGGTCACCCCAAGACATTTGAAGCCCTCCGTAGTAAACGATCAGAGCAGAACCAAGGGCCGCTATCATGTCTACGATAGGATTGAACATAGCGCGTAATTTTTCCGCTTCCATTTGAGCTTCAAAACTTCTGTAGGTAGTTTCAACAAACCGTTCCGCATTTACATCTTCACGGGAAAAAGCTTGCACAATTCTCATTCCCGAGATAGATTCCTGCAGATTTGCGCTTATATCCGCTGCCCTACGCCTTACCTTGTGGTAAGCCCGAGTCATTCTAGTCCTAAGTGTCCACACAACTATGAATAGAATCGGTACGATAGTAAGGGCAATCAAAGCCAGCTTTGTATTCATCCGAAGCATTATAACTACTATAGCCACCAAACTAACCAGGTCGCTTACAAGCCCCAGTATACCCGAGGTCATAAGATCGTTTATGGCTTCAACGTCACTAGTAACTCTAGACATTATTCTTCCGGCCTGTATCCTATCGTAAAAATCCAATCCTAAATCCTGAAGGTGTGAGAACAATCTATACCTCATTGAAAACAGCATGTTTTGCCCAACCCATGCCATCATGTAGTGCTGGGCAACGCGCAAAAGTTCTATCACAGCTATTACAAGAAGGTAAGTTAGGGCTGTCTTAGTAACCTGTTCTATGCTTCCGGCAGGTATATCTACGTCAAGGATTCTTCTTATGAGCAGCGGGCCAAATGTACCCATAATAGCGACTGCTATGGTCATAACCAAAGCCAAGGCCAAGTGCCATTTAAACGGGACTATAAATTCTACAAGTTTGGGTATATGGCTAAAATCCACTTGTTTTAGGTCTATATCATCAGTATCTAATCCGCCATGATGTCCCATTAATTGCCACCCCCTTGGTTAAAAACAGATTCAATTTCGTCGTCACCAAGAAAATTGATCTCTTGAGGCCTAAACTGCAAGTTGTAAATGGCAGTATATATTCCACCTAACTCCAATAGTTCCTCATGGGTTCCTTCTTCCACTATAGTACCGTTGTCCAAAACTACGATCCTATCGGCGTCTCTTACAGTCGACAACCTTTGCGCGATGATAAACGCCGTTCTATCCTTAAGCAATCGAGAAAAAGCCTGCTGAATCTGCATCTCAGTTTCCACGTCTACGCTCGATGTCGACTCGTCTAATAGAAGTATCCTAGCATCCATAAGGAGAGCCCTTGCAATAGCCACCCGCTGTTTTTGACCTCCAGACAGTCCGACGCCTCTCTCGCCTATTATAGTGTCGTAACCGTCAGGTAGGCTCATTATGAAATCATGGATATGAGCAGCTTTTGCCGCCTCTATTATCTCTTCATCTGTGGCCTCTGGCTTACCGTAAGCTATATTGTCTCGTATAGAAGCGGAAAACAAGAACGTTTCCTGAGTAACTATTCCAATCTGCCTCCTGAGACTCTCCAAAGTAACATCCCGAATGTCTATTCCATCTATCAGTATTCTCCCCTCAGTTGGATCATAAAACCGCGGTATAAGCATGATCAGGGTGCTCTTCCCTGACCCTGTGCCTCCAAGAATGGCNNGCAATCGTCCTTTGGACCATGCTTACAATCCAACCCAAGCTGCGTATGGGCCCTAGCAACTGTCCCAGTAGCATGTTAAAAGAAATCAGAGTCCCAAGACTAAGCTCAAAAGATATAACCTGGCGCCCTCCATACCACAAGATGAGAGCTAATGACGTCTCTGTGAGCAATCTCATTAGCGACCAGTTAATAGCCGAAAGCCTTTCCGCCCTTATGCTACGCTGTAACAGTTCCATATTATCCCTTTCGAACTTTTCAAGTTCGTATTCCTTCCGCGCAAAAGCTTTTACCACTCTTTGACCTGCTATGTTCTCTTGTATCCTAGTGTTTACCACTGCCACCTGCTCTTGAATCTGTGCGAACATAGGACGCACTTTTGTAGAATATATTTTCACCCTCCAAAGAAGCAAAGGAACGGTAACCATGGATATAAGCGTAAGTTTCCAGTTGAGAGAAAGCATGAGGATCAAAGTAGCTGAAAAAGAAACTACAGTTGATACGATCTGAACTATTCCATTGGATAAAAACCTCTGCACAGCATTTACGTCTGAAGTAACCCGTGACATAAGCTGACCTGTTTGGGCTTGATCGTAGAAACTGTAAGAGAGCTGTTGCAGATGCCTGTAAAGCGTGTTTCTTATATCAAAAACTACTTTTTGCCCAGCGTAAGCCATGTTGAATCGCTGTAGATATTGAATTATTCCCTTCACTGCCGCCATACCAAATATGGCAAGACCTGCGTAGAGTAAAAGGTCATACTTTTCGGCAGCCAAAACTCCATCAACAACCCATCCTATGACCATGGGCTGTAACAAATTCAATCCTGATATTGCCAAAAGGAAGACGAGCGCAAGCGCATATCTTTTCCAGTAGGGAGCTACAAATTTTAGCAATCTGCGAAGTACGCTCATATAAATAAACCACCCTCTTTTCTGACGCGTACCGCAACCACGAATAATCTCTGCGGTACTAATAATCCAATATGATACAATCTCGTTACACGAAATAATATTATCACATTAAATCACAATAGATTCAACTCTTTCCCTCTGGAGCAATGCCTAATTCTTCATATCTTTTGAGAAACCGAGACAATATATCCATATTAATCCGAACGATTTCTGCCCATGCAGCAAGAAGGTCATAACCGTCTGGAGTCATAGAGTACACCCGTCGTGCTGGTCCAGTACCTGAAGTATCCCATTCAGACGCGATCATTCCTCGTTTTTCTAGTTTGCGCAAGTATCTGTATACTGTACCCGGATCTTGATTATCTGAAAACCCAAAATCTTGCAAACGGGCGATAAGTTCGTAACCATAGGAATCCTCCTCGCTCAACAGCAATAACAAACAAGCTTCCAAAAACCCTTCTGGCTTAACAACACCTTCGGACGCTTTGTCATGATGCCATTG
>MTKW01011406.1_pt1 | contig 18353 bp, 17 predicted proteins | sample 1042761 | NCBI WGS metagenome assembly MTKW01 (sample SAMN06205366, study PRJNA360243) | anaerobic digester metagenome | biome: Wastewater treatment plant; feature: Anaerobic digester sludge; material: sludge; isolation source: anaerobic digester fed with sludge from wastewater treatment plant ... | reverse complement strand
GCTGCCGTTTCTGATTGACCGGGGGAGGGCGCTGCCCCCCCCCCCGCCCCCTGGCGGGCCTTGGAAGGTTGCGTGCGCATTGATGTAGGTGGGGGCTTAGTTGATTCCGATGCCATGTGAGGGGGCGTTTGGTCTACCCTCTGTACGGCTTGCGAAAGGAGCAATGAGACAGCAAGAAACACATCAGCACAGCCATGCTTGAGTGCACGCGAAAGAAGTATCAATGGATTTCAGGCTGCGCTTTGCCTTTTGACTCCTTCCCCGGGTGGCGCGGTCCGATCGACTGTCCTCCGCCTATCCTCTACTGCATACGCGTCTCACGATACACTGATGTGATCAGATCGCCCTTTTTCGGGATGCCGTAGTTAGCCATTCTACAGGAGTCTCTACTAAGAAGTTGGTAGCTTGCCAAGTGCCCTGGCACAGCTTTAACGTTACTCCAATTGCCAGTAGGCCAACGATTACTAGGATTTGGCCAGGGAGATTATCTGGGGTTTCGGGATTGCTCAATATGATCCGCGGGCTGCTACTTGGATGCCCAGACGCGGTACGTTGCTTATCATAGTGAACTAGTTCACGTCTTGAGAGGCCGGCTTAATAGTGGGCCCTATTATACCTTCCGGCTACACCCGACAGGCCGACCCGAACTGCTTCTCCAGTCGCATGCACATTCGTCAGGCTTTCCGGGTAGAGTCTGGCTTTCCGCAAGGGATCTGATTGCCCAGAAGAGTGATGGCATGTTGAATGACTGCTGTCAGCGAACAGCTAGCCCGGGAAATGCGATCCCAACTACAAGAAGGCATCGCCGGACTCTTGCCTCCGTAGTTGCCTTGGATGATATGTGCCGTGAGTTGGTGTTGGACGCGTCGTTTGCTTCGTGATGCGGGCACTGGCTTAGGAGAGGTTGACGTTGCCGCTCTTGTTACCCTCACAAGTGCGACCCTGAGCCCAATCAGTGGTGATCGCTGCCGCCGGCGCATTGTTTTGATGAGCATGTGAGCCATGGCACCGCGTTGAGCTGGTAAGGAATGTATAGGGCACTTGTTATGATGTTCGATAGGAACACATAGCACTATTCTCGGGAGGTAGGAGTGTTGGGGGGGTGCGCTTGGAGTTGTGACAGCTGATTTGCTCCGATGCAGACGTGCAAATGAGTCTGTGGCGTACAGAGAGTTGTTCATGACTGTGTTGCTGCCAAGACTGCGTTGAAACCATTCGTTGAAGGTGAAGGGGAGTGAGCTGGGGGATGTATGAAGCCAGGCGTGGAGAGTAGGAAGCGTGTTTGACTTGTGGGCGGATGAGGCTTCAACTTACAGTGGCGCCAAGACAACCCAGCGAATTGATGCGAGTTTCAGACCTTCGAGGCGATCGAGTACGAGGGAATCCGATGAACAGTTGAATGAAGCGAAGGAATATGATAGTGTTCGGTACTGGATGCATAAACCATAATTGGAATTGACGCAAACAGCAACAACCAACTGATGTAAAGCTGACCGATCGTTCGGCAGTTCTGATACATACATAGTTTGGACTTAAGCAAAGTTGTCTTTACAAGGACATGCAATAGGTTTGGACACAGTGCTTTGGTGCAGACGCGTTAGCAATCCTGGGCATGTGCTCGATGTTTCAGTGATACATGTCTGAGAACTGTCTTGCGACACTGGAGGCTAAGGGAATGGGAGGATTGAGAGTCATGTCGACACGGGTAGAAATAGAACTGACCCCAGCGGAGTTTGATGCTCTGATGAAGCCTATTGAAGGCCAGGGCGGTTTTCAGAATGTGCTTAGCCGTTTGCAGTCATGGGCGAATTCTGACACTAGACGAGTCTACATCCCTGTTAGCGAACTTGAGTCTATTGTTAGGTATGTAACCAACTATGGCGAGGGTGGATTTCAGGTTCGACTCCGGCCGATTGTGGATGAAGTGAAGGCGCTTGTGGATAGTGTACGACGTGGAGTCAGTTGATTGTGGTGATCTGATTGGCACAGCTGACGTGGCCCCCTCTTACTTCTCTGCGGGCTCCGAGCTTATGGTGAGGCTTCACTTTGGAGGAGTATGGAGCCGTTTATCGATGCAATCACGAGGTCCCACTATTGAGACGTGAGCATGTCAAAGGAGGCTTCTGTCAGCTATGTCCGTTCTTGGAACCGTGTGAAACCTAGATGCGGGCGTATGTTTACCAATGAGGAGAGTTGAACATGGTAGCTGGGTTGTAAGAGGCACTCTTAGCGGTCAATCAGAGACTTATGAGGATGTGGAGGGCACTATTACATTCAACTGGTCGCCGGCTCCAGCCAATAGCCGAACTATTGTTCTCGAACTCAACATTCTATTAGCGCCTCTTATGGAACTTCCTCTTACACATTGGAGCTTTGCTGGCATTACAGAAGATGGCCTTCCAGTGAAGGTGAGTGGACTCGATTGCAGAGCTCAAAGTTGGCCGGAGATGTTTACCAACAGAGATGAATGTATCGCTAGCTTTGTGGGAAGCAAACTAATCGTTGGACATGATCAACCCGTAGAGCTGCTTCGTTTCTATTTTCCTGATCTGGTATTTGGATCTGCCGACACAGAGAAAACGCCAACTGGTTTCATACGAAATCACACAGTATTCGACGGCTTTGGTGACGAATATGAGGGAATCAAGATTGATTTTCGCGCTGTTCCGGGGCTAACCCAAGAACCGAAAAACGACAATAGAATAGCAGCAAAGCATCTGACGACGGTTGCTACAGTCTCAAGAGAAAATCTCGAAGGAATTGCGTATAGCCAGGTGGAGCCGCTAATAAGTGCATTGGGACAGTCCATTGGCTTAGCGGTTGGTTTGACTCGACCTTGGGTGTTCTGCGAAGGCATCAGAGATGATGAATCAGTGTTTGTGCATTACAGAGATGTCAGTTACGCTGTTGGCTCACGTTTTTCCATAGTGAGAACGCAGGATCCATTTAGTGTCCAGAACCTGAGCTCATGTGCACTTTTGTTCTATCTAGGATGTGATTCAGAGACTGCCGAACGATTTAGGCGCCTTGTTCTTGGCCTTCAGCTATCTTCATCACAATTAGTGTTTCCTGCTCCCTTCTTGTTCCTTAGCGCCGTGCTGGAGGAGTTCATTGAAGGGGAGTTGGATTTTGGCAGACGACATATGCTTGAGAAGCCTCAACGAGAGGACGCGTTCAAGAAGTTTGAAGCATGGATGAACTCAAATGTACTTCAGTATATGTCTGACACTGACGATGCCCAGATGCTTCGCGACAACCTTAAGCTCAAGTTTAATGTCATATTTCAGAGGGATCTCAACGATCGAATACGTGCTTTGCTGGACTCAGTAAGCTTGCCGCATGATGAGTAATGGGTGAATGACTTCGTGAGCAGGCGGAACAAAGCTGCACATGGAGGTTACAAGCCTACGTTTCCGGATGACGTGCATACATACTTGAGAATCGTATCCTTGATTCACCGCTATCTCCTTATGAGGATTGGATACACCGGCGAGATGGTTGACTGGGCTGTTGCTCCTCCCAAGGATGCTAGAATCTCAAGCGATGGATCGGTATCTGCAATCTAGGGTCGTTGCTGAGGATCATGGATGACAGCTGAAGAAGTCACCATCGATTTCTTTGCTCATGATGGTGCGTTTACAGCATAGCAAAAAAGCGTTCGTAGCTGAGGCCGAACCAGATTACTTTGATTGAGCAACGATCAGGGAGTGGTAACTACTGACGCAGAGTTTACAGAAGCGCTGGAAAAGGGACTGCATTTATTGCGGTAAGCCGGCAGTGAAGAATAGGGAGCATGTTTTCCCAAAACACGTTGGATATATGTGGCCTATGGGGATACTCTGTGCTTCGTGCAACAACGAGCTTGGTGCAGTCGTTGATTCCTGTTGGCCTGATGACTACTGGATAGCGCTCAGGGAGGGACGCGTCGATCCAACACCGGAGCGCTCAGACAGATTCGTCATCGTGACTGATCATGATAGCAAAGAGAGGCTAGTAGAACCGTTCACGTCTCGAGGTACGTGGCGAGCTGTGGCAAAGATTGCGTTTGAATGCCTTTCATTCATCATCAGGGATCGTATTTTCGACCCTACGCTTGATGAATGGCGCAGGTTCATTCGGTACGGTTTGCCTAATCTAGTCGGCAAGAAAATGCACCGTGTTCGTTATCATCCAGGGCTTTGGGGCGATCATCACGAGGTTTTGATTAGGCCCAAAACAGAAGACCGCACCAGCCCGTGCGTATATGTTGTGATCTTTGGGGTGTACGAGTTCATGCTTGATCTTGACACTCCATACCCTGAGAACATGCAACACTATCAGCTGGGCGTGGACCCTGACCAGAAAGTGCTGCATATACGGACTGCCTCAGCGTATCGCAGCCAGTGGCTAGATCGGGGATCCATGAGAGTGGGTTAGTGGTTTGGTTATCGAACCTCGCGATGAATCTTGCACAATCTGCATGTGGCAGTTTGTATTAGACAGGCCGATTTGGCTTTTTGGGACATGGCATTGATATTGGGGAGAGATAAGAGGCAAGTGGATTACTGCGTTCTGACGTGAAAGATCGAACCATGATCAACAGGGCAAGGAGGAATTCCCGTGAGCTTTACGGATGCGGAAAGAGTGATCTTGGCCAATCAGTATATGATCCTGAAGGCTCTCCATCCTAAGAATGCCCAACACTACGAGGAAGCTTATGAAGCCATCGTGCGAGGCTACGAAATCCACTATACTCCGAAAGAGATGTACATCGGCGACAGCGTGATGACTATCGGGGAGAGCAACGAAGTGATAGAGATTCTAGACATGTACCGGGCCATTGTGTTTTCGTACAGTAGTTTACAAGACAGGAAAGGGGTTGATGCACGACGGATAGCCTTTCCAGGCTTCGATGCGAATGATGAGATAGAGCGCAAATACATGTGTTACGCTGAATTTTTCTGCCGTCATGACGGAGGATGGTTCAATGAGATTGATCGAAGCGGAGGCTTCAATAGTCATTGTCCAATGCTCGATCGCTATCAAGCTATGATTGAGTGCTGGAGGGCTATGGAACAGCCAAGTCAGCTAACCAAAGAACAGATTCAGGAACTGATTTCTGCATAGCTATTATGAGAGGGCAAACGAGTAGGTTCGTGCAGCCTTCAATCCTTCAGACACCTGAAAATGGGAGCCAGTGATGTGGGAGCAGTATTATGCACATTATGGGGTGTACGCAAGAGAATGAAACTACGCTATATAGGCGGCCAGCCATAAGCTGGTTCCTGTGAATCAGTTTAAGAAGCTCAGGAGGCGAGAGACAATTGCAAATCATATTGGCCAATGGTGCCTTAGTAGTAGAACAAGTGCTTACTAATAGACAGGGTGCATGTAAACAGGGATTCATGGTATGGTGTTACCGCTCAACTGTAACATCTCGGTGTGGGGCTGTAACTCATGATTAGAAGGTTAGAGATCACCGATTTATTCGGGATGCCAGGAAATACTAAACGAGTTATGTTTCAGCCTGATCTTACGATTCTGGTGGGCAAAAATGGATCAGGGAAGACCACGATTCTGAACATGTTGCATGCGTTGCTCACGGGTTCATACAAGGACCTATTTGGATATGGCTTTGAAAGTATAGATATAGAAGCTGATGAAGGATCACTAAGAGTAAGGAAGTTGTCTGCTGGCCTTCATTTGGAAAGATATTACTCAGCAACATCGAAGCAACCCTTATTCGAGGAAACCCTTTCTGAAGCCAACTCATGGCAGTTTAGCAAGCATAATAACGACGATTTCAATTTGGGAATTGAGCCTCTGTACTTTCCAACATATCGTAGATTAGAAACTGATTTTAATGAGTTGCTTCATGACTTACAGTGGGGTCACTTCTTAAACCCTCCGGTTCATGGTATTGACGTGCGACAGAGGGATGCGCAGTTGGGTTTTCATCGGCCCCGCAGCGGGCGTACTGCGGTATCTGCCCGTACTGTGGTTGGGTTATCTAGCGCAGACATAGAGCGAATTGTCTGGATTGAGTCTGATAAGGTTGAGCGTTTTGAGCGAGAACGTCTAAACAAGTTGATTCGTGATTTCGTAGCTTCTCTAGTGACAGAACCTTTACAGGACCTGGGGATGCCTCAAATAGGTGGTCGTGAAGAGCTATACAAAGAACTCCATGAGTCGTTGCAGCGCACCGGGCTGACTGCATGTCTGGGGGCTGATCCAGACAAGAAAGTCCTGCATTACGTAGATATGGTGATCGAATCCCAAGAGCGGATTCGCAGGTGGTCAGCGAGTAAGGAACGCGATTCGGATGAAATGATTGCAGATATCAACGCAGCAATGAACACAATGTCACACGGGTACGTTACCAGATTCCTCGCGATGTACCGTGAAGCTCATTTTGAAATTGAGGATTATCGGGCTCCATTTGTCGAACTCCTCGAACTGCTCGGTAGTTTCATGGGCAAGCCTGTAAGTCTAGAAAAGCACAGACTAGTCTTCTCAGAAGATGGGAAACTTGGCTTTGAACGCCTATCGGCAGGTGAGAAACAGCTTGTTACGCTGTTTGTGTATACGAAGCTAGTTGCTAGACCGGGTGAATTGATACTAATAGATGAGCCAGAGCTGTCACTTCATATCGAATGGCAAAGAGACCTGCTTTCTAGCCTGCTCCATAGCAGCAAGGATGTACACTACTTGGTGGCGACGCATTCACCCATGATTATTTCTGGGTACAGAGACCATGTTGTGCCCATTGGTGTGGCTGGGGATGGTGAGGCCATATGACCGAAAACTCCATCCGGTTGACTATCGAGGACAAGATGAATGAATCGGTATTCCTCGGTTCGAACGATTTGGCGAGGCCGGCACTCATAATTGAAGGAACCGATGATATATGGGCATATTCGTATTTGTTTAAGCTCAGCAGATTGAGGGGACACGGTGACATTGATGTCGTTATTGGAAAGGGGAAGGATACTATACTGAAATATCATGATGAAGGGCAATTGTCATTCCAATACGTGATTCTGCTAGACGCTGACCACGACAGGTGGCTCGATTTCTGTCGCCGAGATGAGAACATTGTATATACCCACTACTACAGTGTCGAGAGTTACTTCACTTCTGAGGCAGTGGTTGAGAGCACCGTAGACGATTTTGCTGACGTTTCTACCAAAGATGATAAGGCGAAGATCTTGCTTATGGAAATCAAAGAGAGTCTCAGCCCGTTGTACATTGCTACGCTAATGAAGCTTGAGAATAAATGGTCTATTCGCCTGGAGAGCTGTAGTGTCAATAGGTGGGTAGATAGCCAAACAGGTCTCATTGATCCCGAGAAATTGGGATCCCATATCACTGAAGAATTGAAACAGAAAGATGCATTACCCGAAAGCCAAAACCTGAATTTAGCTGAAGACTATGAGGCTAGCAGCTCCAATCATGACGATCAGATGGTTTCTTTTGTTGACATCGATAGGGTGGTAAGCGGGAAACAGAAACTAGAAGCTGTATATCATCTGTTCAGGGTACATTTTCCATGTGCTATGAAGTATCGAAAACTTAAAGCATTTCGTCTAGATCTGGTAAAAAACATCTGTAGGTCTGAGGAAGCTGTTAGTCTTGTTGAAGAGATTGACTCGATGCTGGAGAAGCTGCTTGAAGATCGAGCCCACCTGAGGAGCATGGAAGATGAGCGAGCCTTCAACGATGCGGTAAACTGATTGCCAGACCTAATAGAGTAGCTTGCTAAGCCGTCATAGGTAAGAAAGACGATGAGAGGGGATTTGCGGCACGTCAACCTCGGGCTAAATGCAGGGGGAGCAGCTCGACAAATTTCCAATGATACTTTTCTTGGGGGGCGTAGGATGCGACTACATTCGATTAGAATCCGGGACTTTAGGTGCCTTACAGGTGACGGTGGAGCAGATGGAGGCTGGAGTTTCCAGTGGATACCCAACGATTCATTGAACCTCATCATAGGGTCTAATGCTGTTGGGAAAACAACTCTGGTTGATGCTATCGAGCTAGTTTTGGATTCCGACGGTAGGGCAAACCAGTGGCTAATAACCGAGTACGACTTTCCTTACTGTGATACGTCTAGACAAATTGCCATTGAAGCGTCATTGGTAGGTCTTGGAGACAACATTCCGGAGTTTGAATCTGACATTGAATGGGTTCAAAGAGATACAGGCCAACTTGCGGATAGTATTGAGGTTCCCGACGACGAAAAGCATTTGCGTTGCGTAAGGGTGCAGTTCCGAGCCTGGTATGATTCAGAAATGGGGAGGATGGAGTGGTGTTGGATACTTCCTAAGCACCCAGTTACTCCGTCAGAGGAGCCGAAGAAGCTTACCAGAAAACAGCACAACCTCATTAATTTCTATAGAGTGCGTGCTCATACTACTCCGACCGACTACACTCTAGGCAAATATTCCCGTTTCGGCAAACAGGTGAGGCGATTTGGGTACAGGCCTGGAAGATTTCCAGAGATGGTCATAGGGAAACAGATAATGGGAAAATGTTCGGCTGCAGCAAGTGAATGTACAACTTGTCTTGAACGCGAAGCGTGTAGCCAATGGAAGGGCAAAGCGAATGCAAACAGAGACTCGGAAGAAACGGCAAACCCATTTGGCGGCTTCATGCGGGAATTGAACAGTGATGCAAGACACATATTGGGCAACTATGATCACAACGACTGTGACTTGTCCGTAGGACCTCGTTTTGGGACGAGGGAAGATTACTTAAGAGGAGTGACTTTGGGGTATCGCTCCACGGAGAATGCGGATGGCTTTATCCCATTCGGGCGGCTTTCTTCAGGTGAGCAGTACGCTTTGTCTTACGCGATAGGAGCCTCGTCGGTGCGAGGATCCCAACCTGGGATGCTGATCATGGATGAGCCGGAGACGTCATTGCATCCTGCAGCGATTTCCTCCCTAATGACTCGTTTGCAGTCCCCTAGCTCCGAAGATCGACCACAGGTTTTCGTATCAAGCCATTCTGAATCAGTAATCAAATGCTTTGGCCTTCAGCATGTGACTCTTCTGAGATCGGATGATAACCAAATCAAGGCCAACGATTTCGACTCCATAACCGCCGAAAGCAAGCTGGCGGCCAAGCATTTCAGTTTTGTTATGGCCCCTGGAGGAGCTAGCGCCTTCTTTGCGGACAAGGTGATTGTAGTTGAGGGACCTCTTGAGGCCCTTACATTTGGACGCCTTGATAGAATGGTGGCACAGATGCCTCGAGAGACGGGAGATGCCCCAAAGACGCTGGCAGCTACAGGGTGGACTGTATTTGCCACTGGTGGTACGGGAAGTCTTGGTGAGGTGGCAGCTGCTCTATCGGCTTTAGGCAAGAAAGTGGTAATACTTATGGATTCGGATGCTCAGGATGAGATTGATAAGCTTGCATTAGGGTATCCCGTTGTTACATATAAGGACAAAGGAATGCAATACGATACCAATACGCTTGCTCTTGAAGAAGCTCTCTTGCTTGGGTTGCCTAGAGAGAAACAGAATTTCGTGATATCAGAATTGTGTCATCCGAACGCACGGCGGAATTGTGGCATTCGGAGCAAATGCGCTGATTCTAGATGCTGGCGCTTCGTCAAATCGGGAAGTAAGTGTCCGGCAAAACAATCAGCTAGTGAGATAAAGAGCGATGTCATAGACCAATGTATTAGCGTATATGAGGAGCAAATGAAGGTACCACCAGCCTTTGATCAGCTCGTTGATAGCTTGGACAAGATTGCACCTGGTAGACCGACCTACTTAATCGTTGATGGCTATGAGCCTGCTGTGGACAATGCCGAAGAGGAGTTTAGTCATGAATCCCGCTTGGGCTGAAGTGATTAACTCTCAAGCGCCGGTTCGTCTGGTTCAGGGAAAACCCGGAGTTGGAAAAACCCACCTAGGCTGCAACATTGCATTGCATGAGCTCGGAAATCCGAATTCATTGATCAAGCCACACCAACGAGTACTCTTTCTAACCTTTGCGCGCAATGCAGTTGCTCGAATTCGGGAAGTCATAGCAGACAAAACATTGGTCCGGGCAGGTTCATCCAAATCAGAACTGGTGGATTTGGATTCCCGCGGTTTGTGTCAGCGCATTAGGGTTGAGACGTTTCACGGTTTCTTTTGGTGGCTAGTTTCATCCTATGGGATGTACATTGGAGATTCAGAGCGTAGCAATTGCAAGCCTTGGCTTATCGGCTCAGTGGGCGAGGCTGCTTCTGTCACTCCCGATGGTTATAGGCCATGTACTTATGATGACCTGTGCAGCGAGGCCAAATTGATTTTGGAGATTGATGCTATTAGGAGACTTGTTGCGGAAATTTACCCGCTCGTAATTGTAGATGAAGGTCAAGATATCGACCCGACGCTTTTGAATATTATTGACTTACTAAAGACGAATAGTAGAATAGTCTTGCTGTATGGTCCAGGGCAGTGCCTCTATGGAAAGATGAAGGGCTTTTTACCTGAGGAAATGATGACAAGCATTAGAACAATGCTGGCCCCGGAATTATTTGAAATCACACCTATATATAGCGATAAGCAGCGCTTTTGTCCACAAATTGCGCAGTTCATTGAATGCTATGAACAGAGTACAAAGCCAGCGGTTGCAGACAGGTGGCCAGTAAGAAGGAAATACGTGCCGAAGGAAACGAGTGTGGGAGGCAGGAATCACCTTCCTCTCATAGCGAAGCGATGCGTGCTAGATATGATGGAATATCTAAGGAGGCAGCTCCATATTACTCAGCCGTCCATTGCAGTCTTGGTCAGCACGAATAGGGCGGCTGCCGAACTCTTTTACAGGTTTAGAAAACGCCAAGAAGGGAAAGTCAAACTTCCACGAATCTCAGCTTCTCTGACAATGAACGATGATATCCTACTCTATTATGGCCAGTTGATTATCTCACTACTATCCAGCCATTGGGTCAGTGTAACAACAGAAGATGTGGATCAGACGAGTGTACAGACCTGGATGCTGTGCTTATGTAAAGCTCTTCATGCTCGCAAAACACCTACTATGGATGAGCTTGACAAGGCTTCGAAGACTGTGAGTGCGCGTACGTCTAGAATGAGAAAGCCAAGGCCAGATCAATCCTGCATTGAAAAGATCGAAAACGACATGGAAACCATAGGGGGGGAGCTTAGGTCTAGCGGCATTGTAGACCAAACCGAGATGTACACTCTCAGATCAGTAGCCATTCAATTCGTTGACTGGATTTCTAGCCTAATGGATCACTCGGGTCAAGTTGATATTCGGGATGCGCAAATCCAATTCGACCGCTGGCTCCAGCAAAGGATAATCAAAGAGAAACTAGGCATTCAGCCGTGGACACAAATCATGACCATACATCGTTCCAAGGGGCGTGAATTTGACGGTGTCATTGTGGTGTTTGAGGATTCCTATGACGCTGCGTGGAGAGCGGGACGAAGCATACCGGAGAAGGAAGTCCGTGATTTGTACCGGGTTGCATTATCCAGAGCACGACATGCATTAGCGCTCATTGCTTTTGATGATGCCCACAAACATGCGGCGGAACCCCTTAGGCCATTGCTCCGTTGAATGGGCTTTGAGCAGTGTTGGCAACGCCAAAGTAAAAATGCAATCAAAGCACAGCCTAGGAATACAGTCATCCAGCAAGTGGCAATCCGCATATTCTCCAACACCCAATGCAGTTTAGGCTGGGAAGAGAATGAACTCTCCCCCGAAATGGCATCAGTCTTCTTTGACACAAGCTGCGAAAGTACCGTCGCTGGGGATGCTGGCTCTTGGCTCTAGCAAGCTAACCTTGTTTTGTCATGTACCATATAGCTTTGGCGACGGATGTTTGTCGCTGTAGAAGGATGCAGTAGACGATAACGTATTGCTGCTGCTGATAGGCAACTTCGTTTGGTATGTTAAGGGGGCATCGAATCCGTGACTGCAGTGGACTTTTTTGAGAATGGGCTCTACTTTGTCTGCTACATGGCCCGGAGTGAGTTGGCGGAGTTTCGTAAATTCCATGCTGTTGCTGAAGAGATGTGGCGTCAGCGTGACGATGACCTGCAGATCCGAATTGATGGTTTGCTAGCCAAGTACGCCCCCGATGTTTGCCGCGAGATCATAGAAGCCTATGATGAGGAGTCACATCAGAACCAGTACAAGTTCCCTGAGATTCATCGAGAATCGGTCTTGATCACTCTCTATAGTTTTCTTGAGAGCCAGATGAATGATCTATGCGACATTATTGCCGACTCGATCGATAGCCAGGTTAGGTATACCCATCTCAAGGGTAAGGGCGTCAACCGCGCCTTGAATTTCCTTATTAGGGTCGCACGGTTCGATCTCTCATCTTTGGGATCTGAGTGGTCATTTATTGAGGCTGTAAACCAACTTAGGAACTTGATTGTGCATAACGGAGGCATTCTGTGTGATGACCCGAAGCTGAATGCGTTTGTAAGGAACAACAAGAATGTATGGCGTGAGCCAGGGAGTCATATCAGGCTGGGTGCTGGCTTTATTGACGAGTTTATCAGCAATATGGATTGCTTCTTTGAGAAGATAGACGGGGAAGTTCAAAGGTTTATCTCAACTGTGAATGCTCAATAGACGTGCTATGAATAGTCAATAGCAAAAAGCAAATTTGCACCTTGATAACTGAAGATGGAGTCTAATCAACTGAGCCCGCCGGCCTCCACTTGTAGTCCGGATCGTATGGCTGATTGCGAGTCCAAACCGAATGAATGAGGTGAACCAGGCGCCGCGCGACAGCTCCTGTAGCAACCAAGGGATGCTTGCCCTCGTGTTTCTTGGCTTCGTAGAACGCGCTGAGTTCAGGGTTAAGGCGTTGAGCTGAAACGGCTGCAAGCCATATAGTCCTGCGGGGTTCTGGCGAACCTCGCTTGGACATCCGGTTCCTTGAGCCCGTGAATTTGTCTGACTCTCTAGCTGTCGCATCGATTCCTGCATATGTCACCAACTTACGGGCGCTGGAGAAACGGTGTATGTCACCGATTTCTCCAATGAAGGCCGCGGCGAGGATGATACCGATGCCAGGGATGGTTTCGATCACGTGGTAATGCTCGCCTTCAAGGGAACCCGGAGCATGCTGCGATTGCAGCTCCCCCATGGTGAGCCTAATGGCCGATTCAAGGTCGGAGATCTGAGCCTCTATGAACTCGATCTGACTGAGGATTAGTCGCAGCTCAAGGGCAAAGGCATCTACAGCTAATCCGATGCCGAAGGTTCCTCTAGCGAGCTCTTGGATGCGCTCAGCGTGACCCTGACCGAGGCATCCTCTGGAATGCGACTCAAGAAACCTGGTGAGCTCATTGAGGTCAAGCGCTGAGATTTCTTCCGGCGTAGAATGGTTCTTCAGAGCAGCTCTTGGGATGTCTTGATAAACACATCGGAGAATCAACTGGCATACTCAGGGAAGATGCGATCTAGAACCCCGATAGCGCGTTGCTTGAGCGCTGATACCTGGTTAACGAAAGCAAACCTGGTTCGAGAAAGGGTTTGGAGCTTGAACGCGGCCTCCAAGGCCATGAAGATCTCTTCGGTCTGGTTCATCCGCAGCAGGTCAGCGAGGATGAAGGCATCCTTGCGATCGGTCTTGCTCTTGCGGGTGTAGAGGTTGCGGATAGCGTCAGACTGGACGGGGATAATTACGTGGACTCGGTATCCCTGTTCAGTCAGGAAGCAGTAGAGCGGCAGCCAGTAGTGTCCTGTAGCTTCGAGGCCTAAGGCAACGGCATGGGGGTAGTTGCCGACGCGCTTGCGCACAGCTGCCAGGAATCGCGCAGCTCCGGGCTGCGTGTTCGGAACGGGCATCGCTAGCACGGTGGTACCCTGGTCATCAATGACACAAGCCTCATGCTGCTTCTTAGCGGCGTCGATACCGGAGAAATACATACGGATCACTATCCAAGTCAGTAGTAGGCTGGATCCCGCGGGCCTCTACAAGTCCCCCAACCTAGCCGTTTATTCGAGACATGCGCGTATGTCGCATTCCCAACGTGCTCATTCGAGAATCCTTGTGGAGGCGGCGTAACACTCTATAGATCGGGATAGCCATGCTTCCCAAGGGAAGTCATCGAAACTCCCCAGCCCCTACAAGAAACGTTGGCTCTCCGAGACACGACAAAGTCGAAGTGTTCCAGTTCCGAGGTCTCGGTACCTTGGTGAAATGCGGTTTGACGCTATTGACGGCGACACCAAATTGCATAGAAAGCGGGTGAGTGTACTGGGCAACAGTGCTGCACAGTCAGATTATCCATGCGTGGTGGACAAGTCAAACATAAGGTTGTGCTTCGGAAACGAAAAGGGGGAGTTGATTGATCAGCCTGAAATGTACCGATATGCATTGCATGTTCCTTTTGGCGGTAGGAATGCCCCGACTGTCAAGAGGTGTACAGTAACCGTTGTGTTGCTGAATCCAAGCTGCTGTACGAAGGACAAATGCGATCAAACGACTAAGCGAGCGTTGAAGTATGTACTTGTTAATTCCAGAATGTTTGGGGATGTTGACAAGGTAATAACAGTAAACCTCTATGCCTGGCATGAGACTAGTTCAGAGAAATTAGCGAATCTCTTGGTTGATTACTCACCTGAATACGTTGTGGGGCCGCACAATGACCGTTACATAAAGGATGCTGTTGCGCAATCAACTGCGATTATTGCTGCCTGGGGCGGACCGCCGAGGCAATTAAAGAACGTGATTAGCACGTACTGCAGACGAATTCGGCATGTGTGGGACTTGCTAGATGGGAAGCCCATTTTCTGTGCGGGAACCACCAGACAAGGATTTCCAAGGCATTTTGCGAGAGGTAAGCTTGAGTGTCCACAACCATACGACATTTCACGATGCCCATTGGTATATACTTGGTGATCTGATTAGGCTCAATCCCATTGGAATTCCATTTGGCGGAATTGGTATGCTAAGTAACTCCGCAAAAGCATCTGAGCATTCTTAAGCGGCCAAGGGCTGAATCTCAGTCGGAGTCAGGTTGTCGAGAAAAGTGCTCACGACATCGATAAATGCATCCATCAAACCACAGAGCCTGGTAGGCGTGACTGCGGCTATCAAGAACGACTATATCTTCTCTACAGAGTTGAGCTGTGGCTTGTAACAAGGCAGGAAGTAGAGCCTTACCCTTGGCTGCTTGGCAAGCCATCCCTGCACGGCTCGGGATTTGTAAATACTGTCCTTGTCTAGGATTATGTGAATTCCACCTGTCGAGTAATAGAAAGCGACGCATTCGAGAGACTCAATAGATTTAACAGAACGTTTTCTACCTAATTCCTTGTGGACGAAGTTGCCAGTGCGGATATCCAAGGTTCCTAAGACGCTTTTCTTCTCGTTAGTGTCAGGCGTAGGAACCGGGGTTTGCTTGCCGCATTGCATCCACATAGCCTTTGTGGCCAGTACAAGATGGAAGTCGATTTCATCCTGGAAGAAGCATGTGATTCCCAACCACTGGGGAATCTAAGCTTCTATGAGAGCGTCCACCTTGGCCCTCGCCTGGGGATTATATTCCCGTTTTGGTGCATGCCGTGGGCGATTGTGCCGAAACCCAAGAGATTTCAGCGGGTTATGCATTGTAGCCGAAGTAATTTCAACGCCATTTTTTGCTTCTACTTGAGAACGCAGCTTTTCAGCGCTCCAGATGCTGAGAGGATACCCAGACTCTGCAGGATTTTGTTGAACAAGTTGCTCGATAGAGTCCCGAAGGGCCACTGGAAGCTTCGGCGGCCTCCCACTGCAAGGTCTGTCAAGGAGCCATTGACCCCATGTGCCTCGTACCGCACAATCCATTGCCGGATAATAATCTCAGAGGCATTGAATATCCGGGCTATCTTGGCAATGCAGTAGCCTTGGCCCAAGAGAAGAACCATGTAGGCTCTCTGGGATACTCGGCCTACAGCAATGCACCGCATCGTCTCAAACATTGAGTTTTCGCACTCGTCGAGTTCGGTGACAAATGGTGCTTGTGCTGCGCTCATATAGCCATGTGATAGAGGTCATAGTGCAGATCGGAGGGCTGCGCAGGCCCAAGTTCGAAGCTACTTAGCTGCCTAACACAGGGAAGCCCTTCAGAGCTTTGGTGCGCTCTGGAAACGAGAAAACCAATGTTCAGCTAAAGAACTATGTCAACTTCGTCAGCGTTCAGCGGCGGGTTATCCCACCACGCTGCATTGCTCATTTAGATACGATGCCACTCAGTCTCCGATGAAATCGCTTTTCTTTTCCCGCTCGATCTGAGCTTGCAGTTCTCGGATGCGGCGCTCGACGTGCTGCTTATGTGGTAGAAGCTCGACCGCGTTCAAGATCGGCAGCAACGACTCCCAGTAGTTCACGCACTCCTGCAGCATAGACACTTGACTGCCCCAGACCCAACCTCCTATGGGCTCTAACGGAAGGCGTTTGAATGCGTCGAAGCTCCTATTTCGCTGTACGAACCGGTCGATGAACTGGTGTCTCCTCTCGGGTGCAAACCGCGATATGACCCCGAACAAGTACTCCATGAACACAGAGTCGTCACTCAGCTCGTCGATGAGCCGCAGGAGATATGTGTCTTGCTTCCCCTGTGCTTGTCCGTCTGTCTGCTCGCCTTCCCCCCTGGACTGGAAAAACGCCCCCGGATAAGGGCCTGTAGACATGAACACATGCTTGTGACGGAGGATACAATCGACCACCTTGTCCATAATCTTTTCGTGATCGGGGCGAGTCCAAATGAAAGTGAAGTCCCTATGGTCACCTCGCCTGCTCAGCGACCCGTGCTTGGCTCTGCTGTATTCCCAGGCGATATACTCCTCGATGAAGGCGGGATCCAAGTCTAGGAGGCAGTCGAACGCCTTTCCCTCGTAATCGCTGTACTGCTCCGTGCCCTCCACCAGTAGGTAAGCCCGTTTGAGGAGGTCGAGATCCTCGGCGAAAAGGTTCGGCAACCGCTTGGCTACTTCTGTGTTAGGATTGAACAGCATCCCTAAGGTGTAAGCGATGTTGGGATGTTCGTTTGTCTTCTCTAACACTGCTGAGACGGCCTTTGCAACGACTCGCGAATCCAAGGCAAGATACTTGAGCAGGTAGTCCCAGTTCAGAGGGAGGTTTCTTGGCTCTGCTGCTTGGTAAAGGTCGTACAGGTGGCCGAGCCGTTCTTCATCTATGGCGTCGGGGGGCAGTGCCTCATGGAGATGAAATAGCCAATACTGCTTGGCAGGGAAGTCTGCCTCACCTAAGAAGTGCAAGGTTGCGTCGTAACCCAGCTGTTGTAGCAGTTTCTGGACGAGTGCGCGACCGTCTAGCCAGAGCGGATCCTCAAGGCCCAAACAATGCATGAGTACCTGCCTGTAGAGGTCAGGTTCACGTTCTGCGAGCAGCAGCAGGGTGTTCTCCACACCGCGCCGAAGTTTGCATTCCTTATGCCCTGTGACCAGCGTATTTTGAATCTCCAGACATCGCTCAAAGAAGCAAGCATAGTCGTTGAGTGTATAGTCTGCTGTGTGCTTTTCCAACAGGTCTTGCCTGTGCTGCTCGTACTCCTCCAACGATAGGTCCTGTTCCCGCCTTTCGTGCCACTCTGAGAGGAGTATTTTCGAAAGTGCGTAGGTGTCGTTGTGGTACCGCTCTCGTAGACTCTGAGGAAACTCTACGCCGTGGCTTTCGAGAAGATCCAGGTAGTTGTATATCAAGGCGCAGTCGTGGTAGCTATTGGGATCGAGCACAGACTCGAGAAAAGGTAAGACGTGCTCGGCGTCATTTGCTACCACGTCGCTGGTGGTCACCCCAAAAGGGGACATGATGTAGTAACGAACCACGCCCAGAACGTCTTCGCGTAAGTGCCCATATTCATAGAGGGCGAATAGCCGCTGCCAGATCGCTTCCCGCATAGCAGTGAGCTCCTGGGTGGCAGAGATATCGAAGTAAACAAGCTGCATAGTGCGCGAGTCCTTCATTCTGTAATCCTCGAAGTGAGTGCCTAGGTAGTCACTGGCAACTGCAAGAAATAGCTGCGTGAAGAGGGGGTCCCCACCGTCCGCACGGCTCCACAGCGCGTCTATTACGGCCCGCTGGACTTCAAACCCCCTGGGGTAGGAGTCGATCTTGACGCCATAGTCCTCTATGAGCATCCGGAGTACGATGGGTACCTCCGCGGGTCGCTTGGCGACGTAGCGTAAGAGCAGGACGAGAGCTATCCGTACTTCATCCACTCCGACGGACGCGAACGGCCTGAGTATGCTCAAGATGGAGGGCGAGGGGGGAGCACTCGAGCCCTTCTCGAAGGTGAGGTTTGTTAATGGCCAAGTTACAATGGGCTTAAATGGCCACGAAAAATCCCCACAAATGGCCATCGAGCTAAAAAAGTAAAAGC
>MTKW01000093.1_pt1 | contig 18357 bp, 10 predicted proteins | sample 1042761 | NCBI WGS metagenome assembly MTKW01 (sample SAMN06205366, study PRJNA360243) | anaerobic digester metagenome | biome: Wastewater treatment plant; feature: Anaerobic digester sludge; material: sludge; isolation source: anaerobic digester fed with sludge from wastewater treatment plant ... | reverse complement strand
CGGTATTCCAGGCTGAGCTTTCCGAAGCGAGCATGACGATTGAGCTTGCTGACGGCACGGAGAGGACCTTTGACCTGCGCGATGCGGGTGTGGTTGAGCTTGTAGCGAACTTCCTCTTAGACGGCATGACGCCCGAGCAGTTCCTCTCACAGCGCGAACCGATCGAGGCCAGCTACACAGCGACGGCCAAGGACAAGTATGGTGTTGAGTTTGATTTGGCAGGTGACCTCGTCTTTGCGGTTGAGGCGACACCTGACAAGGCCAAGGCGGACTTTTTGGCCACCCTGAATACTGAAGCGGGAAATATTACTGTAGCTGCAGTGGAGATTGATGGTGAAAATATTTCAATCACCTTCAGCGGCGATGCAGTTTCAGGAGCTATTTATAATGCCGCTGCAGCATTACTTAGAATCTTCCAGGACGAGCTCCAGGCGGCGAGTATGACGATTGAGCTTGCCGACGGCACGGAGGGGATCTTCAACCTGCGCGATGCGGGTGTGGTTGAGCTCGTTGCGAACTTCCTCTTGGACGGCATGACGCCCGAGCAGTTCCTCTCGCAGCGCGAACCGATCGAGGCGAGCTACACAGCGACGGCTACGGACAAGTATGGCGTGGAATTTACATTAGGTGGAGATCTTAGCTTCGTTGTTGCGGAACTTGATATTTATGAAACTACCACGCTAAACCAGAATTTTGGTGCAGTCAATGTCTGGGGAAGCGATATAGAGGTAAACCTGGGTGGTTATACTGTCCAAGCTCTTACCGTCTATGGGAATAATGTCACGCTAAAAAATGGCACCATTCTTAACTTAACTATTGAAGCTGGAGTCGAAAACGTCACATTAGAAGACATTCTTGATGGTGCGGGGGGTGTCCATATCTTTGCAGGAGGCGGGGAAGGTTCCGTCATTTTAGGGGGAAGCACTCTCATAAGAGGGACAGTAAATATCACCTCCCTTACGCCCTTGCAAATCCGTTCTGAATCGGAAGGCTCACAGATTGCCGGAAAACTGATAATAAAGAACTTAACGCCACTGACAATAAATGTACCGGTTCAAGAAGTCGAAGTCCTGGTTAACAACCTCTCCATTGCTATAAAGAAGCAAGTCGAAAAAATTGTGGTTTTAGCTGACACAATCATTAAGGTCGATGCAAGTATTGGAGCTATACCAGTGTTAGAGGTGGCTCCGGGGGTAAATGCATCTGTTCTCATTGTGGACAAGTATGGCATTGAGACCGGGGAGTCTGTTTCCCCCGTGACAAACGAAGACCTTATCCCCACTGACACGAGCCTTGCCATCATTGGTGTCAGTGATATAGCAAAATCGGTTGTTGTTAACGGTGACTTCGTCTTGCCAACAACGGTGGAAGCACTTTACGGTGATGGTCAAACTAAAAGCGTGGACGTATCGTGGGCTCCATCCGTTGCGGATACCAGTGTTGCAGGCACATTTATTTTTACTGGCTCGATTCCTAATTATGAGGGGCAAGTCGAGCTAATCCTCTCAGTGCTTGACAAAGACGAATATGAAGAATATTTCGTAACTTTTGAGAACTGGGATGGCACACTGTTAAAGTCAGAAGTAGTTCGGGCCGGGGGCAAGGCGACAGCACCGATTGTCCCAGCGAGAAAGGGCTACACTTTTACCGATTGGGACAAATCTTTCGATAATGTAATTTCGGATTTAACCGTCACTGCTCAATACCAAATAAAAGAATACGCAATAGCGTATGAGTTGGATGATGGAATTAATAATGAAGCCAACCCGTCCACCCATACCATCGAGTCGGATACCATCATGCTTCAGCCTGCTACAAAGGAAGGTTACACTTTCGATGGCTGGTATGACGCTGAAACGGGTGGAGACAAAGTAACGGGGATAGGTAAAGACTACACGGGCGATGTGACGCTTTACGCCAGATGGAAGATTAACAAGTACACGATCACCTTCTACGATGAAAACGGAAGCACTGAATTAGAGACCCTCGAAGTTGAATACAACACGATGCCGGCCCCGACGGTCACGCCGACGAAGGCGGCGACGGCCGAGTACACCTATGCCTTTGCTGGCTGGGATCCTGAATTAGTTGTCGCAACGGAAGCTACGAGCTACAAGGCGACCTATGCGGCGACCGCGGTTGAATACACCTTGACCTGGGTGGTGGATGGAGTTGAGACCAAAGAGACCTATGCCTTTGGCGCAACCATTACGCCGCTGGCAGATCCAACCAAGACGGGCTACACCTTTGATGGCTGGGATCCGGTTGTCCCGGGAACCATGCCGGCAGAGAATATAACGATTACAGCCAAGTGGAAGGCCGTAGAGTACACCATCACCTATGAGCTTGATGGGGGGACCAACCACGGGGACAATCCCGGCAAGTACACCATCGAGACAGAGACCATCACCTTGGAGCCTGCGACCAAAGAAGGTTACGACTTTGTCGGCTGGTACGATGCCCAAACGGGTGGCAACAAGGTGACCCAGATCCCGCAGGGTTCGACGGGCAGTAAGGTGCTTTATGCCCGCTGGATAGATCAACTCATAGTAGGATTCCAGAGCCTGACTGAGGAATCTGGCGAGAGGGTAAGACCCAGCTACACGTTAGAGGAAGGCACTCATACAAAAACTGACTGGGATCTCTATTGGGGTCAATTCCAAACAGCCTTGACTTCGGCACAGACTCTGTACGATGAACTCAAAGATACAGGAACATTAACGCCGCAAGAGAAGGCTTCTATCAATGCTGCAAGTGCTGCCCTTGAGCGGGAAGCAGAAATCCTCGACGGTATCGAAGATTTCGACTCCGCCTGGGGCGGCCGGGAAAACCCATTGGGCCTGGTGGAAACCGTTTACGCCCGTTCACTGGTGGCAGACAGTTTCCAGCCCGGCAGGCTGCGCTGCTATTACGAGAAAGAAGATAGCCATTTGTATTGGCTGCTGTCAGGCTTCTTGCAAGGTCAAGGTTACTATGCGGGAACCACCGGGACGGGAATGAATCCGGGCCTGCAAAATGTTATGCGGTCGGAAGCCCTTTGGCAAATGAAATCCGGTGACAAGACAGTCGAGATTTATAATCCTGACGGAACGAGGAAATCCCAAGCAGATTTGGAATCTGAAGGGATTAATCTTGCCTGGTCCTGGCTTTCTTTTGAGACCGGTACTTACGTGGACTTCGTTGACTTCAATATCGACTGTCAGCTCATTGGAAAAACCAGCGACGATACTGAATTTGAGAGAACCTACAGCTTCAGCTTCCTTGATGCGGGAATCCATCTGTTCGAGCCCGAGTTCAGATACTGTGTGGCAAATGGCAATGTCCAGCGGGTGTTCGGTGATTACATTATCATCAACGTCACGCAAGATATCGGGTACACCGACAGCACTATCCAGGCCGCCATCGATGCCGCATCAGCGGGAGACAAGATTTATATTGCCAGCGGCAGCTTCAACGAAAGTGTGACAATCGACAAGAGCATCACATTAGTCGGAAGCTATATGGCGGGTGATACCTATCCTACAGTTCTGACGGGCAGTGGCTTGGGCAATGTGCCTGGCATCACAATCAATAGTGGTGTGAATGATGTGACCATTACTGGCTTTGAAATCGCGAATTTCGGAGCAAGCGGGATCACCGCCCAAGGTGACGGGATAGACAATGTCACGATCGGTAGAAACTACATCCATAACGTAGGCGCGGACGGGATCCACGGTAACTCTGGAGCCAGTCAGGTACTGAGCGGCTGGACCCTCGAAAGCAATATTATCAGCGGTTACGGCAGCTCTGGAATCAAGCTGGTCAACGTCGCTGACTCGACCGTCAGTAAGAATAAGATTACAGGTACGGGAAATAGCGTCGCCATTGAAGTGGGCGGCCAGTCCGATTCCGGCTCGGTGACCGTTGAGACGGTGTCCATTGAGAATAACGTGATCGATGATGCTGATGTGAGAGTGACAGCTAGCGGAACTGCCACGACGCAAAATATCACCGTCAGCAAAAACACGGTTAACAATGGAAAGATCACAGCCTTGGCAGACGCCGGGAGTTCCTCCGGTGCCACGGTCAAGAGCATCACGATTAAAGACAATACACTCAGCGGCAGCTCCGCCGGAATTGATGTTAGAAAGCAGGGCAGCGGTACTGCCAGCCTGAAGAGCTTTACCATCAGCAACAACAAGCTGACCATCCATAACCCTGTGGCGACCGGCTCCGCGGTGAATCTGGCTGATGTGGGAGTCACCTCCACCTTTACCAAAAATGAAATAACCATTAGCGGAAGCGGAGGCGCCAACTTCGACGGTGTCAGTATCTCAGGCGGGGCAACGGGTAAATGGACCATCAGCAATAATGAGTTGGATGGCGGTGAGGTTGGATTAGCCAGCTCCGGCATCCGTCTCTCAAGCAGCCTGCCCAGCACGGCCCAAGTGATCATGACGAGAACGAAAGTGACCGGCTGGGCCCAGGGGATCAAATCCGATAACCTGGCTGTAAACACCAAAGTTGAAATCCGCCAAAGCTGGATTGAGGGCAATACCGCTTACGGGATCCAAAACGGAAGCGGTGCCAAGATCGACGCCATCCTCAACTACTGGGGTGATGTCAGTGGGCCGTATCACGCGACAACGAATACCGGCGGTCAGGGCAATGCGGTCAGCGATCATGTTGACTACAACCCCTGGCACCAGGATGAGGAGTTCGTCAGCCTGTCCGATGGCACAGTCCACAACGAGACCCAGGACAAGTATTATCACTCGATTCAGACGGCCATTGATGAGGCAGATGCTGGTGATGTCATCCAAGTTGCCGCGGGACTATATTTTGAAGAGGTTCAGGTAAAAAAGAGTGTCATCCTCAGGGGTGACATCGGCGACCCGGACGAAGCAGGTTGTGGCGTCAATGCACCGATTATTGATGGAACGGGTGCTGGTTTTACCAAATGTGGCTTCCAGATTCGATGTGCGGGCGATGTGGTGATTGAGGGTTTTGAAATAAGAAATTTTGAATACGAAGGCTTAGATAATTACAGCAGCAGCAGCAATGTCACTTTCAGATACAATTACATTCATGATGTCAACAGCTCTGAGTATGCCAGGGGTGGCGCCTTTGCTCACAAGGCAAGCGCGTGGGAGGTAACGCATAATCGAATCGAGAATGCAAAGTATGGGATCACCATCGGAGAGGATGTCACTGATTGTGTCTTTGACAGAAATAAGATTCGTGATATTTCAGACGATGGAATACACCTTCAAGTGCAAAACGTCACCTCAACTCCCCTCACTGCATCCGGCGTGACCATCAGCAATAATGAGATCACCTCGGTGGGTGGAAAAGGCATATATATATTGGCATATCCTAATAGCGGTGCGGTAACAATCGAAGATATTAGCATCTCCGGCAACACAGTGACCACTAACGGTGACAACGCCATTCTTCTCTGGGAATATGGTAGCGGCATAAGAGAATTGAAAGACATAAGGATCGCTAACAATACCCTGGAGACTACCAATAACGGCGATCAGCCGGTCATTTTCATTCCTGAAAAGATTGAAAACATCGCAATAACCGGGAACGATATTACACTTAAGTACGGATCGGGTGACGCCGCCTATGCTGTGTCAAATCTGCACCGGGTTCATGGCACCGGCATTTTCAGCAGCAACACCGTTAAGGTAATTGGACAGGGCAACGGGATCATGTTCTGGTTCTGGAGAACTGCTACCGCGGACTGGATCATTGACAACAATATTTTTATCGGACCTGGCTCCGGAACCGCCATCGATATGTGGAATTCCAGTGGTGGGGCGAAGCTGACCTTGAGCATGACCGGCAACACCGTGACTGGCTGGAATAACGGCGCATTACTCGAGGGCATGATTTCCCCGGCAACTTTGCGTTCAAACCGTATTCACGGCAACAACAATTGGGCAGTTATCAACTACGACAGCGTTTCGGTCGATGCTGAACTCAACTACTGGGGTGACGAAAGCGGACCTTATCACGAAACTGCCAATCCAGACGGTCTAGGTAATGGTGTCGGAAATAATATTGATTTCGACCCCTGGTACATCGACATCGAATGCACGACCACCAACAACCAGGAGGCCATGGATCAGCAGCATGTGGGCGAAGCAATTGCCCTGGTTCCTGATCCCATTGCCCAAGTCGTCGTGTCCGGCGGGGAAAATGCCGGTGCCGAAGCCAAGAAAGCTGCTGTCAAAGCCCACATCGAAAGCCTGGAGGGCATGGCCGCCCTGGGTGTAACGGTGGCTGTGACTGAAGGTTCAACCAGTGGCTACAAAATCACCATCACCAAAGGAGAGGCAGAAGATTCCAAGGACAACGTCCAGGTGACCGCCTTCGTCGTTCCGCCCGCCGATCAGGAAGCGGCCAATGCCGTGTCATTACTGATAGATCCGTTGCCTTTGGCAGGTAGTTTAAACCTCGAGAACTTCCTTGATAAATTGGCGGCCATTGAAGAAGCGGAGGCAGCCTATGAGGCGCTGACAGAAGCCCAGAAAGCACTTGTTAACCCGTATCTTGTGGGTAAGCTTAATGACACCGTCGCCAAAGCTGAATCACTGGTCCTGGATGAATTGGATGGCAGGATCGATGACGCCATCGGTGAGCTCCACTTGATCGGCACAGGGATTGAAGAAGTGCAGTTTGACAACCGGGCAGCAACCCTGATCGTTGATGATCCGGACAAGAAAGTCCATGAGTTCGTACAGAGCGGCGTGGTCAACCTCTTCCAGAGCATGTTCCAGGATGTAGTCGAAATGCGATTAGGCGAAGATGAAACCTGGTATGGCGTGGATGGAACCAACAGCCAGGGCGCAATGGAAGCCGGGGCGCACATTGTAGCGGTCCTGCTTGGCTTGAATTATCAGTACGGGCAGTCTTTTGGCGGCGTGTTCAACCAGCTGGCGGCAGCGGATCTGGGTCAGCTGATTGGCAAGGATTTGGAGATCCAAGTCCGAATTGAACGGCTGGAAGGCGGCAAAAAATATGAGGGTACCTATACCATCGCATTTGCTGCAGGAGAAGGTATCCAGCAGGCGCCCTTCAATCCCATGGCTGCAGTTGCCGAAGATCCGGAAGAAGCGATGCCCGAAGGAGGTTTAGCCGAACCTCCCGGTGAAGACGGCATGGAAGAAGGCCTCGGGCAGGTTGAGGAAGGCGGTGGGGATGACGCCGGGGAAGGATCGTCAAACGGAGACGGTGAAGGCGATGAGGGAGAATGCTTCGAAGCAGGCGGGGACAGCAGCGCGGAAGGGTAGTTAGTGCCGTTGCCGGACGCTTGATTTGGAAGCTGTGGTCTGACCCCCGGGCAACCGGGGGTCATTTTATGCGTGTTCATTGGAATTTTGCTTTTGCTTTATGACTCCAGTCTGCAGTCGGCCAGTTTTGAGGGGCAGGCAGGGTGAGGCTTCAAACGAGAGCTCGTAAGCGTCCTTTCTTGGACGTCTCCGGCTACTGGGCTATGGGACGGAAAACAGGGAGCTAGTGTTTCTGGCCGGCACAGCGCAGATTGACTGCATGTAATCACTCCAAGGCATGAGCCGCTCCATGGTCTCGGGATTCGTCCGGTAATCGGATCCTGGAATATCCTCAAGAAGGGTTCTGAGGAACAAGAACGGGTCCAGATCATTGGCCTTGGCCGTCTCAACCAAAGAATAAACACAGGCACTGGCCCGAGCTCCCTTGGGAGAACCCGCAAACAACCAGTTCTTACGACCCACCGCAAACGGGCGAATCGCGTTCTCCACGATCGCATTGCTTATCCCGATCCGGCCGTCCAAAAGAAAGGTCATGAGCCGGTCCTTGTTGTTTTGGGCATAAGAAAAAGCCCTCCCTAGCATGCTTTGCGGCAACACCTGGGGCGCATACGCATCGACGAGGACCCAAAAGCCATCCAAGAGAGGAACAGCCTCCTGAAGACGAACCTCTTTTCGCTCATCCGGGGACATGACCGACAAGGTACGCTCCAAAGTGAAAAGGTCATTAATGAAACCCAAAGCCTTCCCCGCAATTGAAGAGGATCGCTTGTCCTTTGAAGACGTGGGTACATCCATAAATTTTCGCCGTACATGCGCCCAGCAACTACATCGTCGAAGTTCCGTTAGTCGGTTGTAACCTGGGTAGTCATCGGTAACCAAATAACCCCGGTATCCCGAAAGCAACCGCTGCGCCATCTCCTGGCTTCGGCTTGGCGCATATTCAAAATACCGGATCGGATGGTTACTGAAAGAACCGGTCGCCAGTACCCACATGTAGGATTTGGCCTCATTCTTCTTGCCCTCCTCATCCAAAACCTGGACGGGAGTCTCATCGGCGTGAAGGACCTCCTCCTGGTTCAAGGATCTTTTGAATTCATCCAGCAAGGGCATGAACCATTCATGGGCCGTCTTCACGACCCAGCTTGACAGGGTCCCCCGGCTTAAGTTGACCCCCATGCTCTGCCATTCTTTCACCTGCCGGTGCAAGGGGACTCCCTGAACGAACTTCTGGAACATGACCTGGGCCACACTGGATGCGGAAGCATAAGAATGCTGCAACACGGGTTCAGGAACCTTGGGTTCGACGAACATCGTCTCTCCCTTTTCTTTGGAGCACCTGGGACAAGAGCAGGTCTCCTGCTTAATGTTGAGCAGATTGACCTTCGAAGGGACGTATTCAATCTCATAGCGGTTATGGCGGACGCCTACCACCTGAAGTTCACCTCCGCATTCAGAACAGACCCGCTCGTCTTCTGGGATTCGGTAGAGAACCTCTTTTTCAGGAAGATCAAGGAAGATGTCCGTGATGCGATGTCCCTTTTTCGTCTTACGCGTTTTGGAAGGGCTCGCCTCCTCTTCCATTTCCTCTTCAAAGACCTCCGCCTCATTGAAGAGCCGGACGACCTCTTCCATGACGACCTGGCCATCCATCGCTTTTTGGGTCTTCTCAGATGAAGCACCATAAAGACGTTTCAGGAGGACCTTGACCTGGTCCTCGAGTAATTGGGCTCTTTGTTCGAGGAGCTTTTGCTCTTTTTCCTTTTGGGCTTTGTAGGCTTCAAAGGATTGGTTGAGTACACCAAGCCTAGACAGTAGCTCCTCGTTTTGGATACGTAGGAGTTCATTTTCTTCTTTCAGTTGGGTTTCCAGGGGTGTCAAATGGGGGGGGGATTCCTTTATTAATATTCTATAGAAATCCTACCATTTATTCCTCTCCGTGTCAACCTGTAATGCCTGCTATTAAGGGATTATACGGTTATACCAAGAGTTTTTTAGCACTCTTTTTAATCCTCTTTTTGGGGTCAATCGTTAACCCCTCCAACAACCAACGAAGCTCCTGCCGGGTCAGCTGCCGGACCTCACTGGGTGTCCGGGGCCACTGGAACCTTCCCTCTTCTAATCGTTTGTAAAGGAGCAAGAACCCATCTCCTTCCCAGTAGAGGGCTTTGAAGCGGTCACTTCGTCGACCACAAAACAGATAGAGCGCTTTTTGGCAGGGATCCTGGCCAAAAGACTGGATGACAAGCGCGGCCAGGCCGTCAATTTGCTTGCGCAGATCCGTGTACCCGCATGCCAGATAGATCTTGGTGTCTTCCGTAAGATTTAATAGCATAAGGATTTCAGAACGGCCAGGGCGGCTTTGACTTCCTGCGGGTTTACCCCACTAGCCACCTCCAGCAGGAGGCCCGGAAGTTTTAGGCGAACAAGGGAGCCTCCGTCCTCATTGGGGTGAATGCGAGGAGCTTCTCCTGTGAGAGGATGGCCAGGATCTTCCACTTGCATAAAGGTGGGAACCAATGCGGCCGTTGATGGCTCCCCGGCGAGTNNCTCACAAGTCCATTATCCAGAGCGTAATCACCAGGGACAAGCGTCGATTAAAGGACGCTTACGATATAATTCGTTATGGACTCTTTTTCAGGTGGTTATGCAAGGTATGAAAAGGGCGAAAGGGTGAAGCAAATCGTTTCAGACGGACAGAACGTGTCGGAAATCTATGGAGATAACTCGAGTTCCGGAGAAGACGCCCGATGAATGTGAGTTCAATTTTTGTTCATTGTAGAATGGGGTTTTGAAGTTTGTATCATGCCGTTCAAACAACCGGGCTGACGCTTAAGTTGGCCAGATAAGATAAGCAGGCTGCAGATGTCTATCCAACTCATACGCTCTTCCATTCCCCCTTTCGGCGAGTACATAGACGAAATTAAAGACCTATGGGGCAGCCATTGGCTTACCAATATGGGCGTCAAACACAGACAACTCGAACTGGAGTTGAAGGCATTTCTTAAAGCATCCCACATCACTCTCTTCACCAATGGACATCTCGCGCTTGAGGGCGCCCTTTCGGCTTTCGACCTGACCGGAGAGGTCATCACCACGCCCTTTACCTTTGCATCGACCACCCACGCAATAATCAGGACAGGATTGGAGCCGGTATTTTGCGATATTGACCCGGAAACTTACACAATTGATAGTGAGAAGCTGGAGGCATTGATTACCGGTCGAACGTCTGCGATTCTTCCTGTTCACGTTTACGGGAATATTTGCAATACGGGTGAAATAGAAAAAATCGCCTCAAAATTCAACTTAAAAGACAATATGGAGTGACCCCCGCGATTGTAAGGTCGCGGGTTTATCCGTAGTCNNGCCCTCCATTCCCCGCCTTTACGGGCAACAGGAGTAAGGCACCGTGCGTTTTCCCCGACGATCATAACACAAGAAGAACCGGCCCGCAAACAAAGGTACCCATGGGACGCTTCTAGGATAAATGACAAAGACAATATGGAGTGACCCCCGCGATTGTAAGGTCGCGGGTTTATCCGTAGTCTTAGCTGTAGAAACAAGGACAGCGGAGATTACCGCATACAATGGGAGGTCACCATGGAAAGTATAGTTTTTGTTGGCATGGATGTCCATCAGTCCGAATTTGCAATTTGCTGCTTGCAGCCAGAATTGTATAGCGAAGATGTGTTTTTCGGTCACATGGAAATCAAGGCATCGGCCGTGGAAGTGAAGAAGTACCTGGACCGAATCCAAGAACGTTACCAGAAAAGCACAGGTGAAGAGCTGAAGTTTATCTGCGGCTATGAGGCGGGCTGCATGGGCTATACGCTCTATCATGACCTGTCCCGTCTCGGCATAGCCTGTGTTATTTTAGCTCCTACCTCAATGCCGCGTTACCCCGCCAGTGCCATCAAGACCGACAAACGAGATTCAGAGTACATCGCCAAATGCTTGGCTTATGGCAATTATAAATCAGTCCATATACCAGATGTGATGGATGAACAGGTCCGGGATTATATCCGGATGCGAAATGATCACATGGTTGCCCTCAAGCGACTGAAGCAGCAGGTTCTTGCATTTTGTCTTCGGTTAGGAATTTCATACACAGGCGGCCAACAGAAGTGGACCCGGGTGCACTTGCGCTGGCTTCGGCAGTTGAGCCTTAACCCTATCCATCGTGAAATCTTGGACGAATATCTCATCACCTATGACAGCATGGTCACTCGATTGGATTTATTAGATCGGCGTATTGAAGAATTTGCTAAAAAAGAACGCTATCGTGAACAAGTTAACAAGCTCACATGTTTTCTTGGAATCAAGCCCTACACCGGCTTGTCTATCCTGGTGGAAACAGGTGATTTTGAGCGTTTCAAGAGTGCCGGCCATTACGCCTGTTATCTTGGGCTGACTCCAGGTGAATATTCGAGCGGCACAAGCATCAAGCGCACCGGGATTACCAAAGCGGGTAACAGCCAGGCTCGACGATTGTTGATCGAATCTGCACAAAGTATTTGCAAGGGAAGCATTGGGCATAAATCCAAGGCCTTACTCGCACGACAGAGGGGTTGCTCTTCGGGAACCATTGCCTACGCGGATCGAGCCAACGAACGATTAAGGCGAAAGTATTATCGGATGATTCGAGGAGGTAAGAGGCGTCATACCGCAGTCGCGGCGGTCGCACGGGAGTTAGCTTGTTTTATCTGGGGGATGATGACGAATCACATGGAAATAAGAGTCGTAGGCTGATACAGTCCTTCAGCAATGAACGGAGAGAAGTCAAAATGAATGAGAGATCTAACGAGAGTATTTTCAAGGGTTTGGACGGGCGATCTGGTCTGAGCCATTTACGAGCGTTACTTTGCTGACACACTGTGAGTGTGATTCGCGCACAAAGACTGTAAGGCTCACGGCGGACCATTGACCTGCGGTAAGGCGAAACCAAATCCGCGTATAACAGAGTGGCCAATGCCGGGACAGTACAGTCGAAACCCTTGAAAATATCTTCGATAGAAAGGACACGGAAAGAAGAGATCGGATTAAGCAACCAAACAATAACGTCTCTTGACAAAGGGTCACTACATAACAGTAATCTATGATGCCGCTCACGCCTTTGGTGTAACCGTCAATGGAGTCGGCATTGCCAATTTTGGCGACGCTTCCATGTTCAGTTTCCATGCGACCAAGGTATTCCACACAATTGAAGGTGGTGCCGTGGCTTACAAGGAAGATGATCTGGCAAAAAGACTTAATGCCATGAAAAACTTTGGCATAACCGGTCCTGAGACAGTCGAATATGTTGGCGGCAACGCGAAGATGAATGAATTCCAAGCTGCCATGGGATTATGTAATCTCCGCCATATCGATGAGGAAATCGAAAAGCGTCGATTGGTTGCGGAGCGTTACCATGAGCGATTGGCCGACATTGAAGGAATCAAGCTGCCCAAGTTACAGGATGGGGTGAAGCGCAATTATGCATATCTTCCCGTTCTTTTTGACGGTTACGAGTTGAATCGAGATGAGATTTTTGAGAGACTGAAAGCGGGAAATGTTTTTGCCAGGAAGTATTTCTATCCCCTCACCAGCACATTCGAGTGCTACAAAGAGAGGTTTCATTCAGTCGATACACCTGTAGCTGCTTACATCGCCGATCGGATCCTGACATTGCCTCTCTATGCAGATCTGGACATGGGTGATGTTGATCGGATTTGTGATATCGTGCTGGCCCGGTCCTAGCCTGGATCTATTGATTTGGAGGACTCCATGAAAGGAATCGTATTGGCCGGGGGAAAAGGCACCCGCCTTTATCCCATGACACGAGCTGTTTCAAAGCAATTGCTACCCATCTACGACAAGCCTCTCATCTATTATCCGCTATCAGTTTTGATCTTGGCGGGTATTCGTGAAATATTGATTATTTCCACACCGGAGGACACGCCTGTTTATGAAAGGCTTTTGGGAGACGGCTCCGAACTCGGCCTGGAGTTTTCCTATGAAGTTCAGGAAAAACCCAGGGGTCTGGCGGATGCCTTCATTGTGGGAGAGCCGTTTATAGAAGACTCCAGCGTCTGTTTAATACTGGGAGACAACGTCTTTTATGGTCAGGATCTAACCAAAGTGCTGAATCAGGCAAAGATGCAGGATAAAGGCGCTGTTGTATTTGGCTATCCCGTCAAGGACGCGAGACCTTACGGGGTGGTGGAGTTTGATGCAAACCATAAAGTGATCTCTATCGAAGAAAAGCCGCAGCATCCCAAATCGAACTACGCCGTGCCGGGTCTTTACCTTTACGATAATCAAGTAGTGGAAATCGCCAAAAACATCGAACCCTCAGCGAGGGGAGAATTGGAAATTACGGCTGTCAATAATGTTTACCTTGCACAAGGCGAACTCAAAGTGGTTCTTCTGGGGCGAGGCATGGCATGGCTTGACACCGGATCACCCGAGGGCATGCTTAAGGCTTCCGAATACGTTGAGGCCGTCCAATCCAGACAAGGCTTCTATATCGCTTGTTTGGAGGAGATTGCCTGGCGGAGAGGTTTCATCACAAAGGAGCAATTCAGGGCGATCGGCAAGAAACTTGAGATGACCGAATACGGTCAGTATATCCTTTCTCTTGCGAACGAAACTCACGATTTGGGAGGCTAAGATGAAGTGCATTCTGGTGACGGGCGGCGCCGGCTTTATCGGCAGCAATTTTGTCAAGTACATGCTAAGACATCATAATTATCGGATTGTCAATGCTGATGCCTTGACGTATGCAGGCAATCTTGAAAATTTGAAAGATGTTGAAGACCACCCCAACTATGTATTCGTCAAGGCCGATATCCGGGACAGAGAAAAAATTGAAGAGATATTCTCATTGTACGAAATCGATGCGGTCGTGAATTTTGCGGCGGAAAGCCATGTTGACAGAAGCATTGTCGAGCCCGGAGTGTTTCTGACAACCAATATTGTTGGCACGCAAGTTTTGCTTGATACTGCAAAAAAACACTGGAAGTGCAATCCGGCTGACAAATATTGCAGAAAATTCAAACCGGGGGTGAAATATGTCCAGATTTCAACCGACGAAGTGTACGGTGCCTTGAGTGAAACAGGCCTATTTACTGAAGATATGCCTCTCCTGCCTAACAATCCTTACTCCGCTTCAAAGGCGGGCGCCGACCTTATTGTAAGAGCCTACTATGAAACCTTCGGGCTCCCCGTTAATATCACGCGCAGTAGTAATAATTACGGTCCCTTCCAATTCCCAGAAAAATTAATTCCTCTCATGATCAACAACTGTCTGAACGACAGGTATCTTCCTGTCTACGGTGATGGAATGCAAATCAGAGACTGGATTCACGTGGATGATCACTGCTCTGCGATCGATGCTGTCGCACATGGAGGGGAAGACGGGGATGTTTACAACATCGGCAGCAATAATGAAAAAGCAAATATCGAAATTGTCCGGCTGATCATTGAAACATTGGAGAAAACGGAATCCTTAATTCAATACGTCAAAGACAGACCTGGTCACGACAGACGCTATGCCATTGACAACACGAAGATCAGGACTCATCTTGGGTGGGAACCAGCCTTTACCTTTGAACTGGGAATGCTGGAAACCATCAAATGGTACCTGAGCAATTCAGCATGGATTGAGAATGTCATTTCAGGTGAATACGAGAAATACTATGAAATTATGTATGAATAAAAAGAAGCCAGCTTGCGTCCATTCGCGGTGATATTTGGAAGAGTTGTTTGTTATAATCGATAAAACCAATGACAGGGAAGCAATGCCATGACAGGATCGGAGCAAACAATGAAAATAAAAGATGTATTCTTTGTCACCTTGCGATCCTGGCGGCAAATGATCGTATATTCCCTTGCAGGGGTTCTTCTTCTTGTTGGTGTTGCTCTCTTTTATGGACGTGCACCCAGTGAATCTACTAAACAAGCAGTTTCACTGACTGACAAGGAAATCGAAGAAATTTCCAAAAACACTGTTAACAGCGACCCAACAGTTATCGAAATCATGAACCGGATAGAATCCCTCGAATCTCAATCCAGGTATCTGAGTGACCGTCTGGTTAACAGTATCTACCTTGCTATTGATGAAATGGCTCAACCGAAAGTGGCATTCAATGTGATCGTGACTCCCGAAGAACCTGCCCCAACATCTGAAGAAACCTATGAACAACGCACTTACTCCTTGAGCCTTGGTTTTCTGAAGCAAGCCAAGAGCGACAAATTTGCTGAGTACCTTGCCGACCGAATCATGCATGGGGTTGAAGCCAAGTGGGTTAAGGAGCTTTTAACTGCCTATCTGGATGACGAACAGGTGTTACATTTCGAAGTAGTTGCACCTGATCAGGAAACAGTAGATAGACTGGCGGAGGATGCACAAGGATATTTTACGGATATCATCCGTGAGCATCTAGATGTCAACTATCTTTTTGAAGTTGAAATAATGGAACGCACCGCATCTTTTGAGCCAAATCCCCTTATCAAAAGCGAAAGAGAGCGGCTGGAGAAAGAGTTTAATGAAGTGCGTCTTATGATCGATCAGCATCAGGAAGCAATTGATCTGAAAGTTAAGAAGGCCTTGGAACAGGCACTCGAAAAGCAGACGGTCCAGCTATCGGAAGAGATTGTGGAGAAAAAGGTCAACCTAAGGCGCAAAATTATTAGATTTGGAGGTGCTGGTGCCGTTGTAGGTATTTTGATTACGTCCTTTTTCGCTGTCTTCCGGGCGACATCACCGGCTGTTGTCTGGTCACCTGAAGAATTAGCTGATCAGCTGGGACTACTCTACATCGGATCCGTCGCACTTCCCAATTTATCGGACAGGAAGAGATTCGGCGCCGGCTTTGATCGTTGGCTGGAAAATACTTTCTATCGCGAGAAAAAAACAAATGAAGAAGAAAACCTGGACTATCTGGCCTCTGTCATTGAGGGATTGGACAAAAATTTGAAGCCGGAATCATATCCGAACCGTCCCTATCATATTGCCATTATGGGTGAAGCTGAGGGCTCAACCTGTGAAAATCTGGTTAATGCTTTGCAGGGGTTAGGTTCGGTGCAAAGTGTTGGAGTTATTGCTGACACAGTTGAAGGAATAAAAGTGCTCCAATCTTCGGATGCCGTAGTACAACTGGTTCAGGCACGCCGTACCGATCTGCGAAAGACAATCCGGAACCTGGAGTTGGCCGCTGGCATGGGTGTGAAATTGCTCGGAATCATCGGAGTTGGATAAGCTTGGAAGAAGTTGCACTTGGATGAAGACAGAGGTCCCGGCGCACCTCTTGTTTGTAATTGGGCTGGAAACATCGTAAAATGGCAAACAAGGGTGGTACATCCGCTTAGTCTTGGTACGAAAAGATATGCGACAGAAGCGCAAAATTGATAAGATTCTCCTGACGACTGCCACAGTGCTGGTGGCCACCGTTTTCGTTGCCTTGCTCTTCCGGCTGATCAACGACGGTCAAGCCAGGGATCCTGAAGAAAATGGACCGCACTTGACCCAGCCCGCTTGGGTCGCAGAAGAAGGCCTCTTCAACGTCGAAGGCCTGATCGACCGTCATCATCCAGACAATGAACTTATCTTCCTGCTTGATGAAGTCCAGGCCCCCGTCAATGAAAATACCCACTCTCCCGTTACAAGCCCGGTGACACGCCCCAAGGCGACGATTCGTCCGCGCAAGACGGTTCCTGTCTCAATGAGCACCGAAACTTCCACGCCAAACACCACATTTCGAGAGGTGGACTTACGCTACTATGTCCTGTCCGAGTCAGGCCTGAACCTGCGTGAAGGGCCCTCCACTGATTCACCGGTCAAGCAACTGCTCGAATATGGCCAACCTCTCCGGGTCATCGCCCTGAGCAATGACTGGGCCAAGGTTCGCCTGGCAGGGTACGAAATCGGTTACGTCGCGAAGAGGTACATCAGTCAGTACCCGCCCGCGACAACAACTACCGTGACGACAACAACCACAACACCCGCGACAACTCCCCAGCCCACCACGACTGTGGCGCCCACCACGACCAGAAAACCCGTTGACAAGGGGCAGGGTGAATCATCATTTACTTTTGTCCTGTCGGGAACACCGGACGGGATTGCCAGGGCCAACTTCAACATTATTAAGGAAGGCGGACTGATCAACAAGGAAATCAGTCCCTCCATCAACCGCCACTACAACGACTTCACTGACAATGGGGATGGAACCATCACGGTGGATGGCCTGACCTTCGGTTTCCTCGACCAATACGGTTCACGCTACGCAACCCATTATGATGGCGTGGAGGTCTGCCGCCAGCAGATCAAGGCCAGAGGAGGCACATGCCGGCAGGGTCATACCACCCCAACCAATCACAATACCGGATCAGGCATTCCCGCCCAACGCGGGCTTATTGCCGTCGGCGCCAGTGAGATTGATATCTTTCCCCGGGGAACAGTCCTTTTCATCAAGGGCTACGGTTTCGGAGTCGTAGCCGACCGAAGTGGAGGCAGCTTGGACCTCTGCTACGATCCGGATGAATGTTCTCTGCTGACGCGCAGCAACAGCGTATCTGCCATCTACGTCATCGCCAGGCCGTGAGCTCAAATAAACAGGCAAAAACCGGGGAGGGGCAGCCGCCCTCCCTTTTTCTAATGCTAAAAAAATACAATCTTTTCCCGACCCGGTCATTGGGTCAGGTATTTCTGATCGATCAGCGTGTGATTGAATCGATCTTGAATACCCTCCAGCCTGATTGCCGGGATCTTATAGTTGAGATCGGGGCCGGCCCGGGTATCATCACGAAGCGATTGGCGGAAAGGGCTGGCCACGTCCTTGCTGTTGAGATCGACCGCAAGTTCAAACCCCTTCACGATGAGCTGTTCGGGGACCTTGAAAGGCCACCTGAAATGATTTACGAAGACGCGAGACAAGCAAATTACCATAAACTCATTAGAAAGACGGAAGGACGCCTCCTGGTCTTCGGCAACCTGCCCTATTATCTGACCACCGAACTGATCCTGACTGCCATAAGCTGTCTGTCAGGGATGTCGAAAGCGCTCTTTATGGTCGAGGAGGAGGCCGCCGAACGGATTCTGGCC
>MTKW01000470.1_pt1 | contig 18364 bp, 16 predicted proteins | sample 1042761 | NCBI WGS metagenome assembly MTKW01 (sample SAMN06205366, study PRJNA360243) | anaerobic digester metagenome | biome: Wastewater treatment plant; feature: Anaerobic digester sludge; material: sludge; isolation source: anaerobic digester fed with sludge from wastewater treatment plant ... | reverse complement strand
GCTTCCTCACTCTTAGGCGCTTCCGTAGACAAACCTGAGAATAGTTCGGCGACGGTAATCACAGAACAAGCAAGCTGTGGCGTCTCAGTTTGATTCGCGATTCTCTTGAACCACTCATAGGCATCGACGTACCCACGAAGATGATCAACGAACACGCAAGTATCGATTAGATATCGCGGCCCCGCCGATCCTCCGTCAAATTTCCCCGCGACATCCTCAGACCTGCTCATTCTGCGCTTCCCCTTCCATAACCCGCTTTCTCCTGTCATCCCAATCTGAACGCAGACTCCTCACATGCTCTACACTGTCAACGTCTTGCCATTCCGGCACGGCTCCGAAAGTCTCATCCAGCACCGCAAAACGAGCCTCAGAGGTCCTGCGCTCGAGGTATTCGGATACAGCCTCACGCACAACCTCTGCCATAGACATGGATCTCATCTTTGCAATGTCATCAAGGGCGGCTTTCTGCTCTTCGGTAAGGTAAATCTGTGTACGCTTCATTTTCACGCACCCCCGAGTATATCAAGTATGTAATGTATACATTATTAGTATACAGCACTATCTTACCGATTTCAAGAATACCAAGTAAAGAGGCGGAATAGAAGCCCCGCCTTTGCCCTCCATATACTTCAGTGAGAATCTCCGTATCGAACCTGTATTGGTTACTTCAGGAAATCTTCCCAATCACATCACAACAATGGTATGAAAAAAAGTTTCTCCAATGAGCAGGATTGAAAGACTCTCCGTAGAATTACTCATTGGACATGAGACATAGCGCTGAAAAATCTCTACATACGTCTAGGTTTTGGAGGTGGTTTGGTTCCGGTAAGCAAAACATGTAGTGCTCTTCGACTGCACGAAAACTGCACAAAAATAAGGAGGAAGGTTATTGATGAAGAAAAGAATTTCGTCAGTTGTGTTGACTCTATTGCTGCTGTTCTCTGTAGTAAGCGCGGTTTTTGCAGCGGAATTTCCAGTGGAGTTTCGATGGGATCAACCGATTTATCCAAACGTCAAAGCAGACTACGTAATGAAGATAGGGTATCTGGATCACCCCAATCCCTGGGACTCTGATGAGCACGCCATGGCTGTAGTCATGAAGAACCTCATTGAGCGCGGAACCAAGGGCAAGATCAGGGTGGACCTCTTCCCCAGCGGTCAGTTGGGGAAAGAAGCCACCATGACCTCAATGCTCATAGAAGGTAAGGCAATGCAGGCAGGCCTCTTCTCAGAGGGTATTATTCCTACCTTCTATAAGTCAATCCAGGTCCTATCCATACCTTATGTTTTCAAGAATGAGGCTATCGCCTATCATGTTCTGGACGGTTGGTTTGGTGCAGAGCTCAGCGAAGATATGGTACAAAAAAGTGGTGTACGCATCCTGGGTTATAGCGAAAACGGAGGTTTCCGCCATTTCACAAACAGTGTCAGGCCGATTCATTCTCCCGAGGATATGAAAGGCCTGAAGATGCGGACCATGGAACATGCCGGGCATATGGCTATCGTCACCTCTCTGGGTGCAATTGCAACCCCGATTCCATGGGCTGATCTCTATACGTCTTTGAAGACAAAAGTCGTTGCCGGACAAGAGAACTCGGTTCCCCTGATTAATCAGGGAAAGTTCTACGAAGTTCAGGATTACCTGGTTCTGGACGGCCATGTTTACAGCATCGACTTCATATTGGTGAACGAGAAATGGTATCGAAGCCTGCCAAAAGAGTATCAGCAAATTGTCAAGCTTGCCAGCTACCAAGCGGCACTGACCGGCCGGGGGATCAGCCGCACTGTTGATTGGGAGAAGATGGCATACTTTGAGAATTCTAAGAAATTCAAAGAGATCTATCTCCCGTCGGCTGAAGAGAAAGAGGCCTTTGCCAAGGTTACGCAACCGGCTTACCTCGAATGGTATAGAAAAGAAGTGGATCCCGCAGGAACCTGGTCGGACAAACTCTTCAAAGCAGTGGCTGAAGCAGAGACGTATTTCGGAAAGTAGTAAGAATCCTACTGGAGCCCCCCTGCACTGTCTCTTAGGTGCAGGGGGCCCACTCTCGTCTCTTGACAACAGCATAAGGTGGGAAGAATATGCCTCATTTTTTGAAAGAGGGATTTATTAACTTAAGCAGCTTCTGCAACAAAACAGCGGAGAGACTCTCCACCGTTTTTACGATTACGTTCACTGTAATCACGATCATGCAGGTCTTTACAAGGTATGTTTTCAAGTTGTCCATACCCTGGCCGGAAGAGGTGGCAAAGTATTCTTTGGTCTGGGTGGCCTTTTTATCAGCCTCAATTCTGATTAGAGAGTTCGGCCACGTTAATATCATTTACTTTGTCGAGAAGATTAAGAGCAAAAGAGTCAGGCGCCTCATTGACACCGCGGTTTATTTCTTGATCTCCGTCTTTGCCCTTTTTCTGCTGATTTACGGTATCAAGCAGACGCAGACTGCGATGAACCAGAGATGGGCCTCGATTCCTGCTTTTTCAATGGCTTGGGTCTATCTCGCCGCTCCGGTAGGCGGTGCGTTGATGCTGATCCAATCTCTGCAGATCCTTTTTGCAGAGATTGAAGCGCTCACGAAGAAGGAGGGAGAGGCATGAGTCTATTGGTACTAGTGTTTGCAGGATTGTTGTTGCTCAGTGTCCCTATTGCCTTTGTCGTAGGCCTTTCTTCACTGGCGCAATTACTCGCCTTAGGGTTGCCTCTGCAACTCATCCCTTTGCAGATGGTTGACGGAGTCAATAGTGTTACGTTATTGACCATCCCCTTGTTTGTTATGACCGGGGAGATTATGTCCCATTCCGGACTAATGGATGCAGTGGTCGAGTTCGCAGATCTACTGGTAGGACGGTTTCGGGGCGGACTCGCTCACGTGAACGTCCTTGGCAGCACATTCTTTGCGGGGATGGCAGGATCAGCGGTAGCAGACATATCAGGCCTGGGCTCGCTGGAAATTGACATGATGAGCAAGGCAGGTTATAAGAGAAGTTATGCTGCTGCGCTGACAGCCTCTTCTTCCATCCAAAGCCCAATCATTCCGCCCAGCATCTTAACGGTGATGTATGCGGCTGCTGTCAGTGGCGTCTCTACAGGCGGATTATTCGCAGGAGGTTTCATCCCGGGGTTTACCATCGCCCTTGCAAACATGGTTATTGTGGCCATGAAGGCCAAGAGGGAAAACCATCCATGTCGGGAAACAAAGATCCCGTTTAAGGATGCAGTTGGGATTACGCTCAATTCCATACCGGCGATGTTGGTCCCCATCATCATTCTCGGCGGAATCTTCGGCGGTGTATTCACCACCACTGAGGCGTCAGGAATCGCAGTGCTATACGCCCTTATTCTGACACTTTTCATCTACAAAACACTGAAGTTCTCAGATTTACCGGCACTCTTTCTCAAGTGCGCCAAGACTTCCACTATTGTCTTGTTTATCATTGCCGGTGCCCAGGTGCTGGGTTATATTTTTGCCGTTATGAGGGTACCGACCATGATCACGAATTTCCTGGTTTCGTTCACGACTGACAAATGGGTGGCAATTACCCTTGTTAACGTCTTGCTCTTGATAATCGGGACTTTTATGGATGCCGGGACCTCAATCATCCTTTTCTGTCCGATCTTTGCCCCGGTGCTCATCAGTTTCGGTTTTCATCCTATTCATGCGGCACTCGTGATGGTTGTAGCCATCTGTGTAGGCTTGATTACTCCTCCGGTGGGGGTCGCTCTCTTTACCGCCTCTGCAGTCTCCGGCGTGAAATTGGAAGAGGTAATCAAAGAGTGCGTACCTTTCATTATCGTCAGTGTAGTGGCGCTACTGATTATTACCTATATACCGGAGCTGGTCTTATTTGTGCCNNCCTAGTGAAAACAACAGTGGAAAAACTAAAGGAGTACGGCGCCAACCCCTTTATTGTGCCTGCCATGGGCAGTCACGGAGAGGCCGACCCTGAGGGGCAGCGACAGATTCTAGAGGCATACGGTATCACTGAGGAAAGCCTGGGTGTTCCTGTCTTATCCTCCCTCGATGTGGTGGAGCTGGCCCGGACACCCGACGGAGTACCGGTGTACTTTGACAAACTTGCCTTTTGCGCTGATGGGGTAGTCCCTGTGAACAGGGTGAAATTCCATACCCACTTCCGTGGGGAAGTGGAAAGCGGCCTCCTCAAGATGTTAGTCATCGGCTTTGGCAAACATAAAGGCGCTACTGCTGTTCATGCTTGTGGTTTCCATAATTTCCATCGCCTAATACCTGAGATAGGCGCCATTATCCTGGAAAAGGTGCCAGTGCTGTTTGGAGTGGCATCCATAGAAGACGCCTTTGACCAGACAGCGGAAGTGGCAGTCATCGAACCGGGGCAATTCCTAACTCAAGAAAAGAGGATGTTGCGAAGGGCCAAGGAAATCATGGCCAGACTCCGGATTTCGCCGATTGATCTGCTTATTGTGGACGAGATTGGAAAAGACATCAGCGGTGCCGGGTTTGATCCGAATATCGTTGACCGTTTCCCGGGCAAGGGCGGAAACGATCTTGTTACTCCGACGATACATAAGGTACTCGTCTTAAGCCTGACCGAAAAAACACATGGAAACGCTTGCGGACTTGGGTATGCTGACATAACTGTCAGAAGCGTAGTGGAGAAAATCAACCGGGCGGCAACTTATACCAATGCAGTGACCGCTGCCTCTCCTGAAGAAGACATAGATGCGGCGAAGATCCCTTTGTTCCTTGATACTGACAGGGAAGCAGTAGCCCTGGGAATCAGGCTCACCAACAGAACCGATCCGGAGAAGGCACGGGTTGTGAGAATAAAAAACACTCTGCAACTGGAAGAGATCATGATTTCAGAGTCTCTGATAGGTGAGGCGGTAGCAAGCAACTGCCAAATAATCAGCCCTTTGATAGGCATGAGATTCGACAGTCAGGGTAAGATAGAGCCTTTTCTCTGAATCATGTACATGAGAGATGATTTCGGCTTTCCGACGTCCAAAAGATGAACATCGGATAACAGTGGTTAGTACATACCCACACGGGTGCTGAGCAACAACTATGACCATGAAGGAGGATGCGGAGTCAATGAGAACGATCAAAATCGGGTTAGTTGGAAGTGGTTTTGTTACTCATTTGCACTTGAACGCGTTTCGACAGGTGATAGGGATACCTGTGGAGATAGTTGCAGTTGCGTCTCTGGATGATGTCGAAAAGTATGCCAAAGAGCACAATATTCCTAAATACTATGAGGACTACCACAGAGTGTTGGATGATGAAGAAATCGATATAATTGATGTCTGTGTTCCCAATGTCCTTCACAAGCAGGTGTGTGTAGAGAGCGCTGAAGCAGGTAAACACATCATTTGCGAAAAGCCGTTGACAGGGTATTTTGGAGAGAATCTCGACGATAGAACAGAGCGCGTCGGCAAAGTCTCCAGGCTTGAGATGTATAGGAATGCTGTCAGAAATGCAGATGAGATCATGGAGGCAGTAACAAGAAACAATGTTAAACTCTGTTATGCTGAGGATTTTGTCTATGCCCCGCCTGTAGTTAAGGCAAAGAGGCTCCTTAAAGTCGCCGGGGGAACGATCCTGGAACTACGCTCGGAAGAAAGCCACAGTGGCTCACATGCGGCTTACTCTCGTGAATGGAGACTGTCAGGCGGAGGTTCTCTGCTGAGACTGGGTTCCCATCCGCTTGGGCTGGTAATCCATATGAAGAATTTTGAAGGTATGATTAGAGACGGGAAACCCATTAGGGTGAAGTCGGTTACCGCAGAAGTGGGAAATCTGACTCATCTCCCCTCTTTCCAAGAGGAAAAGAAGAAATGGATGGTTGACCGGTGGAAGGACGTTGAGGACTGGGCAGCGGTCTTCCTCACCTTTGAGGATGGAACCAAAGGAGTGGTATTCTCAAATGACATTACCCTGGGAGGAATAGTCAACACCCTCGAAGTCTACTCATCCAATACCGTAATTAAGGTCGACATGGCAGCCAACGATGCTATCAAGGCCTATGCCCCTTCTCCGGAGATATTCGGAGACGAATACATATCAGAGAAGATCGAAACCAAGGCGGGATGGACTTTCCCCTCACCTGATGAAGACTGGATGCGCGGATATCCACAAGAGATGCAGGATTTCGTGGAAGCTGTCTACTATGATCGCGATCCGGTCTCTGACGGGGAACTGGGAAGGCAAGTGGTAGAGGTTACCTATGCAGCCTATCTCTCTGCTGAGGAAGGTCGCAGGATTGACCTGGACGAGTTGGACAAGAGGATAGGAAGATAGGGATACAACTCAAAAAGGAGGCAGAGAAGATGAAAATGAAAGCCGCCGTCAAGGTTGATGAACGAGCAGAATACACAATGCAGGAAATTGAGATTCCAAAGATCAAACCCGATGAAGCCTTGATAAAGGTGAAAACAGCAGGCCTTTGCGGAACCGATGTAGCCATAAGGAATAACACATTCATGGGGCGGCATGGCAGAGTGAAGACCCCGATCATCGCCGGGCATGAATTCTGCGGTGAAATTGTGGAAGTCGGAACCAAGGTCAGCAAATTCAAGGTAGGCGACCGGGTGACCAGCAGCACCATTAGGGGATGTGGAGAGTGTTATGCCTGCAAGATAGGAATCTTTAACAGGTGCAGGTACTGGATTCATCTAGGAATTGACATTCCCGGCTGTTTTGCAGAATACGTTGCTGTCCCGGAAGAGATCCTCTTTTCAGTACCTGACTTCGTTTCAGACGAAGAAGTGTCAGTATTAGAACCTGTCACCACTGCAGTGAGAGCTTTCAGGACCAACCACGTGCCTCCCGGCAGTTTCACAGTAATCTTAGGGCCGGGCCCCTTCGGATTATACATCCTGCAAGCCGCCAAATTGACCGGCCCCAAGAGACTGATTATGATTGGGTTGAGCACAGACAAGGATAGGTTGAAGCTCGCCAAGAACCTGGGAGCGGACGAGGTAATCATGGGCGACCTGGAAGATCCGGTTCAGAAAATCCTGGAGATGACTGCAGGTTGGGGAGCTGACCTGGTAGTCGAAGCCACAGGTAAGGTGGAAGCAGTTACGCAGGCCTTGGAGATTACCAGCCCCGGAGGCCTTTTCCTAATGGGTGGAAGTGGGTTTGGCGGTCAAGAGGTGCGATTCAAGCCCTGGAATGTAGTGCGCGATGAGAAACGAATGAAAGGCTTGCAGGGCTTCACATGGCCTGATTACCTGCTGGCTCTGGATCTATACAAAGCCGGGTCTATTAAAGTGAAACCTATGATCAGCCATATTCTTCCCCTGGAAGATATCAACCGTGCCTGTTCTCTGGTGGAGAAGAAAGAAGCGCTTAAAATAGTCCTCATACCGTAGTAGGCTCACTATCTCACGTGAGGTGATGCTATGCATAAGGGAATTTCAGTTCTGGAGAAGATCCGAGAAGGACGACATGCTTTCAGACAGTCCGAACAGCGGGTGGGGGAGTATATACTCACCCATCCCAGGGAAGTAATCAATCTGCCCATAACCGAGCTGGCGGAGGCAATAGGGGTAAGCGAGGCAACGATTGTCCGGATGTGCAAGAAAATCGGGCTTCGTGGTTTTCATGATTTGAAGATTAGCCTGGCATCGGAGAATGTCCAACCCCTGCAAACAGTCCATGAACAGATTCAAGAAGGTGACGACATTGAATCCATCACAAAGAAAGTCTTTACCGCCAATATTCAGGCGATGAATTCTACGCTCAATGTCTTACCTATGCGGGATTTGAATCGGGCTGTGGATGCCCTTTCTAAAGCAAGACAGATTCACTTCTACGGTGTTGGAGGCTCAGGCTCCATTGCTCAAGACGCAGCTCACAAATTCATGAAAACCGGCAAACCGGTTGCGGCATACAGCGACACGCATATGCAGGTCATGGCTGCTTCTCTCCTTGAAAAAGGCGATGTCGTAGTCGGGATCTCTCATTCCGGGAGTAGCCGTGATATCATTGAAGCTTTGGAGCTGGCTCGGGAGAAAGGGGCAACTACTATCGGCCTTACCCACTATGCTAAGTCACCCATTGACAAGGTACTTGACATAAAACTGTGCACCGCATCTAATGAAACTTTCTATCGCACTGAAAGCACATCATCACGTATAGCTCAGTTATCCATAATCGACGCTCTGTTCATTGGAGTTTCTTTGCGCGATCCGCAAAAAGCAATTGAGAATATCAAACTGACAAGGGAGGCAATAACTCCTAAGCGGTTCTAGCTAATTTCCATTGACATTGATTGCAGCAAGGGGGTCCACAAGGTGAATCGTAGAGTCCTGATTACCCCGCGGACGTTTGGAAAGACAGATCCCATACCGGTTGCTCTTTTAAGAAAAGCCGGTTATGAGCCGGTCTTCAATCCATTCGAGAGGCCGCTTACACAAGATGAGATTATCCCTCTTATCAGAGAAACAGACGGCATAATAGTAGGACTTGATCAAATAGGTGAAGAGGCCTTATCTCATGCCCCGAGACTTCGAGTTATCTCTAAGTACGGAGCAGGTGTAAACAATATCGACCTTAAAGCCGCGACAGAACGAGGCATCATCGTTACCAATACTCCAGGAGTCAACAGCTCTGCGGTGGCAGAGCTGACTGTCGGATTAATGTTGGATGTCGCAAGACATATTTCTGATTCAGATCGGAAGATGCGACAGGGACAATGGGGAAGGCATTTAGGCTTTGAACTCAAAGAAAAAGTCCTTGGTATTATCGGCACCGGTCAAATCGGCAAACAATTAGCTTCGAAGGTAAGAGGATTTGACATGTTAATAATTGCGCATGATATTGAACCGGACTATGCATGGGCAACGAGAATGGGCGTATCATATGTGACTTTTTCCGAGCTGATCAGTGAAGCGGATATTATCAGCCTTCACCTGCCGTTGACTGAAGATACCTATCGCATGATCGGACGAGATGAGCTGGCCCGGTTTAAGCCGACGGCTGTCCTTATCAACACGTCCAGAGGAGAAATGGTAGATGAGCAAGCCTTATGCACTGCTCTCAAAGAGAATCGGTTACTTGGCGCGGGACTGGACGTCTACGAAGACGAACCACTTAAGGACTCTCTGCTTACGACCTTTGATAATGTTGTTTTAACATCGCATATCGGCGCACATACCGAGGAAGCGGTCAGGGATATGGGGCGCACGGCAGTCTTGAATCTTATGAAGGTCCTAAATGGCGAGATCCCTGAACACATTGTTAATTATGAAGTCAACAATAGAGCTATGAAGGGGTTGAGAAACAATGCTGACTAGAGAAGAATGCACTCGAATACTGATGGACACAGGCATAGTCGCAGTCATTAGGGTGGGCAAAGGTTCGGATTTGGTTGATATCATGAGGGCTCTGAGAAAAGGAGGTATCTTAGCCCTGGAGGTCACCATGACCTCGCCCGGAGCGTTGGAAGCGATACGTGAAGCGTCCTTGGTGTTTAAGGATGAGGCCATAATAGGCGCAGGGACTGTCCTTGATCCTGAAAGAGCTGAAGCGGCTATCACAGCAGGCGCCCGGTTCATTGTAAGCCCTGTCACAAATTTCGATCTGATTAAGCTTTGTCGAAGGTATAGCATTATGTGTGTCCCCGGCGCCTTCACTCCCACGGAAGTCCTGGCTGCCTGGGAGGCAGGCGCGGATTTTGTGAAGATTTTTCCTGCAGGTAACGTAGGTCCGTCGTTCTTAAAGGATATCCTGGGACCGTTACCCCAAGTACGCTTGACACCGACGGGAGGCATCAATCTTCAGAACATCGGGGACTTTATCAGAGCCGGAGCGTCTTTTGTCGGCGTCGGTTCTTCGCTGATCAACAAAGACATGGTGAGAGAGAAAAGATGGGACGATTTGAGTGAATTGGCCTCCAAGTTTATTGAAGAGGTGAAAGCAGCCCACGCACGCGGATAAGACTGGAATCCAACTGTGCTTCCCCTTCCATAACCCGTCGTTGCACTTGCTGTTGCAGTGCCGGGGAAGCCCGAAGCCGCATAACAGAAAGAAGAGGCAGGATCGGAGACTCCTTTTGCGAATCTCCGAAATCCTGCCGTGGCTTATGTCAAACCGTGGCTACGTTACTTCCGGGAAGGCACAAGCTTCGGGACAATCTTCGTAAGTTCACCCTCAGTCGCCGCTATTACCACAGCGCCTGCAGCGTCCCCGGTCACGTTCATGCAAGTCCTAATCATATCAAGGATCCTGTCTATGCCTGCAACAAGCAGTATCCCTTCAAGCGGTAACCCTACCACTTCCAGCACCATGCTAAGCATGATCATTCCTGCGCCGGGCACTCCCGCTGTCCCGATAGACGCCAAGGTCGCTGCAATAATGATCATCAGGTACTGGGAAAGACCCAGCTTTATGCCGAAAACCCCTGCTATGAACACAGCGCACACACCCTGATAGATAGCGGTTCCGTCCATGTTGATAGTAGCGCCCAGCGGTTGGACGAAGCTGGATATTTCTTTGGACACGCCGAGATTCTCTTGGGCACAATGCATGGAAATAGGAAGCGTCGCAGAGCTGGAACAAGTGCTAAACGCCACTGCCATAGCCTCGAAGAATCCTTTGAAGAACTGGGAAGGACGCATTTTTGCCCAAACATATACGGCCCCGGAATAGATAACAAGAGCATGGAGGATGTTAACGAAATATACCACGAATATCACTCGGGCCAAGGGAAGCAATACCTCGGCTCCGCTTGTTCCCACTACCCAGGCAATTAGAGCAAATACACCAATAGGAGCGAAGTTCATGATCATACCGACGATTTTATACATGATCTCAGCTACACTGTCGAAGAAAGCAAGAGCCGGCTTGCCTTTTTGACCAATGAGGGAAATCGCTATTCCGACAAACAGCGCAAATACGATAATCTGCAGCATATTATCGGTAACCATTGCATTGAGCGCATTGGTAGGCACAAGATTCAAGATGACGTCCGCCGCCTTGGGCATAGGTTTTGCTTCATAGATACCTGCTTGTTTGAAAATATATCCGCCGGCCGGGTTGAAGATAACAGCAAATATGATTGCAAGGGCAATGGCTATTGCTGTTGTAGCCAGGAAGTAAACAATTGTCTTTCCGCCTACCCGCCCCAGCTTTCTTAGGTCACCAATACCGGATGCACCAACCACAAGTGAACAGAAAACCAAGGGAACAATGAGCATCTTGATGAGCCTTATGAAGAGATCGCCCAGCGGCTTCACAACTGCAATGGACGGCCCGACAATCAAACCGACAACAGCGCCTATGGCAAAACCGATAAGAATCTTGACCCATAATTTCACTTACCACTCACCCTCCTTTCTTTGGCAAATTCAGCGCATACCTACATATCGAGTGCAACCATGGAGCCTCCTTTCATCACCTCCATTCTCATTCAACGACGCATTCGCCCCGGCCAAATCCATGACCAGGCGCATTCTCTTCCGGAAATCTTAATCAGAGGATGCTTATTAAGATTATTAATCTCATGGGTCAGATATGACTGAAGGGTGTCATATGACTAAACGGAGCCGGTTCGGGAAAGGGCCATATTGCGGAATGAGGAGGGGCTGGCGAAGAACCACACTTACACAGCGGGAATCTTGACAAGGACCGGCATACGCTCTATTCGAAACGTCCGCAGATCGCTGCCGGCGTCACCCAGGCAAATCTCTGCTTCGCCCAGCCCGTCGACTTGGATCTCCCCGTACTTGTTCGCCAGATTGAGCAAAGCAATATAAGCTATGTCGTCACCTAACCAGGTGAGTTTCACCACACCTTCTGCAAGAAGCTCCCGGACTGCGAACTTCTTGCAAATTCCCTTGATATCTTTAGCGAATCCCAATACGTTCTGCATGAAAGACATAAGCTCAACGTCTGCATCTTTCCAGCTTACCGGGTCCTTCTCAAAGAGGCTAGGTGTCTTCGTGGCGCCAATCTCCTGCCCGGCATGGATAAGCGTTGCTCCCGGGAGTAACGCATAGAAGACAATCCAGTTCAATAGACAGTCACGGCCCCTGATCACATCGGCTGCACGCGGATTGTCGTGGTTTTCCAGGAATCTGAGTTTGACCGCTTCCTCCGGGTAAAGCGTCTCCTGGATATACAAATGATTGAGGTAATCACTAAGCGGACGCTTCCCCTGAAAGTAATCTTTGAGATACTCAAACCCATCGTAGTCATAGGTCAAATCAAACGCTGCGTGGAGTTGGGGATCTGCATGCGCTATGTACCCCCTATCCCGCACGTACTTGACAAAAGACTTCTCTATGCTTTCTGCAAGCCAAATAACCTCTTTCTTCCGTCCCAACCTGTCACGGGCAGCCAGCCAAAAATCCAGGGGAACAAGGGGCGCCACATCGCAACGGAACCCGTCCACGCCAAAGTCAACCCATTGCTCAAGAGTCTCTATCTGATACTTCCAGAGGTCAGGCCGGCGGTAATCAAGGTCGTACACATCCCACCAGTCCGGAACTTTAGTCGCAAACTTCCCTTCCGGGTTTTTGAGGAACCATTCAGGGTGTTCTCCAAGGAGGACGCTGTCCCTGGATGTGTGGTTATATACCACGTCAATCATTACCTTCATTCCCAGGGAGTGAGCCTTATCTATCACCATTTGTAAGGTCCGCGGATCGCCTAATTCAGGGTTTACAGCGCGGTAGTCTCTGATGGCATAGGGGCTGCCCAAGGTCCCTTTGCGCCCCGAAATACCTATAGGATGGATAGGCATTAGCCATAAGATATCCGTATGCAGGCTCTTAATCCTCTCCAGATCGCCGAAAATATCCATGAACGTCCCGTCAGCAGAATGATTTCTAGGAAAAACCTCATAAATAACTGCACTCTTCACCCAGTCCGGAGTATCAATAGCCACTACGGTAACCTCCTGTCACCAATTGCCAAAGGGCATATTGATTTATCGTTCCATGATTCTCCAGGTATCATCGCAAATACCACTTCCAGTATGGCCCAGTTCACTTACCCTTGGGTAAAGGTGATGTGGGGGTTCTATTGCCGCACGAACGTGCCGGAGCATTCAACCGGTAGCCGGCGGAAGCCAGTCGTCCGGCTGTGAGCCAGCCCATCTGCCGCCTTAAGGGACAATTGTCTTGTTCCGGTTAAGCGCATCATGCTTTCTCAAAACCTCAAGCAACTGCTGAATGTCGATGGCGTCACAAGTCCTCATATCCCGTCCCACAACTGTTGTAGCTCTCAGTATCGAGTTAATGACAGCTTCTTCCGTTGCTTCGACTGCTGCCAGGAAGAGCGCGGACATTGAATCGTTGGATACTACCTCGTTCCTAAGCGTAGGGGGACCGCTGTGGGGAATACGCGCTGCAGTGGAGAAAGCTATGAAGAAATCCCCTGAGCCGTTACTGCCAAAAAAACCGGTGCGGGCAAGTCCGAGGCTCACTCTTTTCGCCAGCCGCTGCAACTGCCTTTGATCAAGGGGAGCATCGGTAGCCACGACCACCATTACTGATCCGTCGAGGCTTTCAGAGCCTTTCATTTCAGGCGTGTCGTAGCGCAGCGTGTCGTAGTGCAAATCACGTCTGAACGCGTAGCGACCCAGCTCTCGTCCTACGGGAGCGCCGTTTATTGTGAGGATCCCTCCGAAGTTGGTTTGCACCAGCACACCTATGTTATAGCCACCAAGGTTGGAAGGGAGCGGCCGCGATGACGTTCCTATACCGCCTTTCCAACCCATACAGGAACTCCCCGTGCCTGCACCGACTGACCCTTCCTCTACCAGCCCTGGCGCGGCCTTTGCGATTGCCTCGAATACGTGCTCTTTCCTGACGTGGCGGCCTTGGATGTCATTGAGTATGCCGTCGTTTACCTCTCCCACAACCGGGTTGACTGTGCCTGTACTGATACCGATCCCAGGATTGCTCCTGAGGGACCACTCGATCAGCGCATCAGCCACAAGCGGGGCGCAGAGAGTATTGGTCAGCGCTATAGGAGTCTCCAGGTTACCGAGTTCGTTCGCCTGGTGCAAGCCTATAGACTTGCCGAATCCGTTGAAAACATATGAGGCTGCAGGGACTTTCTCTTGGAACAGGTTGCCGTCATGCGGGAGAATTACAGTTACACCGGTCCTGACAGGGCCTTTGCCCGGAACCAGTCTTCCTTCACCTTCTATCAGGGTCACATGGCCGACCTTCACGCCCTGGACATCCGTGATTGCATTCCACGGGCCGGGCATGAATATCCCGATGTCGATTCCGATCTCCCTGGCACGTGGCCTGGAATCATTCATACTTTGCGCCTCTTCCCAGAATAATCTGCACGATCGTTTCCATGGAAACATATTCCTCATGAACATGAAGAATCCTTCTTTAGCTGGTCTGAGATACCTTGAAGAATGCATTGCTAATCGCATGTCATTTTTGAGGTCAAATAGTGATTCATAATACTAAAGATTGTGCTATAATCTATTATGTTCTATATTTTCGCAATAACGGCCAAACACGTTAGAGAGTCATCATCTATTCACTGCTCTGTTCTTATTGAAAAAGAGATTTCTTGAACCTAGTAACGCGCTAATTCACTTCGATCCGGCCCTAAGGTTGTGTATCCAAACCGTAAAAANNAAATTGCCGGAAGGCACCTTCATGGGAGTTCCTTTCCTCTTAAAGGATGCAACGGATACTGTAGAAGGAGAACCCACAAGCTCAGGTACTAGTATTCTACGGAATATCCCTCGATTACGAGATAACGAAATTGTGCAACGCTACCGGGCTGCGGGTTTAATCTTCCTTGGAAAAACGAACGTGCCGGAATTCTGTCTATTGCCATATACCGAACCAAAAGCCTTTGGCCCAACCTGTAACCCGTGGGATCTAACTCGCACTGCCGGTGGTTCCAGTGGTGGTTCCGCTGCTGCAGTTGCCGCTTGCCTGGTTCCTCTGGCAGGAGGCACCGATGGCGGTGGGTCTATTCGCACGCCTGCGTCGTGTTGTGGCGTTTTTGGATTAAAACCTACGAGAGGCCGTACACCTTCCGGACCGGAGGTGGGCGACCTGTGGCGCGGCTTTGCACAAGAACATGTTCTTACTCGCTCTGTACGTGATAGTGCTGCAATGCTAGATGCTATCGCCGGCCCGGATGTCGGCGCACCTTATTGGGCTCCGCCGATTGAGAGGCCTTATTTGCAGGAAGTAACCGCTGAACCTGGCCGGTTACGAGTTGCCTTCACATCCCACCCCTTCCTTGGCAAAGATGTTCACGAAGACTGCAAAAAGGGATTGGAAGCTACTGTGCGCTTACTGGAACGGCTGGGACATGAGGTTGTAGAAGCAGCGCCGAAGGTCGACAAAGAAGCCTTTTCACTAGCTTATCTAACGATGGTAGCCGCGGAGACACGTGCAGAGGTGGATTCGATTTCAAGTTTAGTTGGACGAAAAACATCTCTTTCCGATTTTGAAACCGGAACCAGGGCGATGGCATTGTTGGGGCATACCGTAACTGCCGGCGAGTATGCTAAAGCATTGAACTACTTATACGCCTCAGCGCGTGCGATAAGTAGTTTCTTTGAAGACTATGATGTTTTACTTACTCCAACGCTTTCCCAACCCCCGGTACCGATTGGTTCGTTGCAACCATCAGAAGTTGAGCATTTCCTGATTGGATTGCAGAGCCGACTCAATTTCGCGTGGTTAATGAAGGCATTTCACGTGATTAACGCTCTTGCTGATAAGATTTTTGATTTTATGCCATATACTCCTGTATCTAATGTGACTGGGCAACCGGCAATGTCGGTGCCTCTGTATTGGAACGAATCCAATCTGCCAATCGGTATGCATTTTGTGGGACGCTTTGGTGATGAGACCACTTTGTTCCGTATTGCAGGGCAGCTCGAGCGTGCACAGCCATGGTTTGATCATACTCCACCCGGTTTCTCGGCATTGGGATAACAATCAAAGAAGATCATTAGCGAAGGGGAATTACTCAAATGAAGAAGAGCGTCAATAATAAAATTATCCATTTTCTTATTATGGTTGTCGTTCTATCAGTTGCTTGTTCCTGTTCATCTCAATGCGTTGATGATATTACAGTTCAACAACTGTCCCCGCAAAGTTCTGCAGAAAAATCCATCCCGCCATCGCAGGAAAGCATGGAGCCAACTACGCAGCCTATTAGACAGAGAGACCTTGAAGGGACACCTAGGGTTTGGATGAATGTCTATTATCCCGCGGATCTGGTGGACACCGGCAAATGGGAGTATGTGAGCGCCAATGTGGATACCGTTTCTTTGTTTATTGATTATCTGAATCAAACCGACAGTGATACAATCAGGGAGTTTGCCGGTATGCTAAACAGAACCGGTATCAAACTCGGCGTCGAATGTGCAGGCATTTGCGACTGGTATACCGATAAATACGTAGCCGGTACCGACAGCTTGGGGAAACTGAGCGCCCAGTTAGAGATAGATAGGCTCAAAAGGTTGAAGAAAGCCGGTAAAAACGTAGACTATATCATTTTTGACCATCCGCTCACGCGGGCGATGTATCCCAATGAAGATTATAGCCTGCCAGCGCGTATGACTTACGCTCAGGCTGCCGAGCAGCTCGCTTATGCGATGACTCATTGGAAGAAGGAATATCCCGATATAAAATTCATCTATTGCGTCAATTTCCCAAACCACGGATGGAAGGGTGGCCCAGCTTACTATGAGCTTGTAGATAAATACGGGAGAGGGGATTTTTATGAAGAATTTCAGGCCGTGCTTTCATCTGCAGAAAAAGCAGGAGTCAAATTCTACGGATTGCTTGCAGATAATCCATACGACTATACCACAGGAAAAAGATACAGCAGCCAAGGTAAGCTAATTGTAAACATTAATTGGATGGCAAGGTTGTTGGATCTTGAAAGAGAGGTGAAGAGCAGAGGATTGGTCTTCGCATTATACTTCAATTCTGAGACACCTGGCACCAAAGGCCCTGAAGGTGAATATTACAGGCAGACGATATCATATATTAATGATTACACAAAAAACGGGGGCAAGCCGGATATCAATTTTATAGAATCCTGGTATAAATATCCTTTAGAGTCTGTACCCGAAAGCGAAAAGTATTCCATGACATACATCGTGAAGGATGTTATCAAACAGATCAAGTTCGGGCAGAAGGCTGACCTGTCCTCAATTGATTTGAGCAGGAAAAAACCTGTTGTGAATACTACTTATGTAGACAATTGGCAATTTGAAGGAAAGGTGGATGGCTGGATCGACCAGTCAGATATTGAGGAAATGCGCTCGGTTGACGGTGCACTGTACATCAATTGCAGTGGGAATGATCCTTACATCCTTTCACCGGAAAGGTTAAATCTTGATGCGAAAAACTATAAAAAACTGCACATCCGGATTAAGAATATGACACGTTCCACGTCATTGAGGGTATTCTTCATCACCAACGCTGATTCGAATATGGACGAACGCAAGTCCTATGTTGCACCTCTTACTTCTGGTGCCGGCGGGTATACAGATGTGTACATTGATCTGGCATCAAACAGTCTTTGGAAAGGTACCATTACAAGGCTAAGAATTGATCCNNTATTCTCTTAATTTGGTGGAGGCGGCGGGAATCGAACCCGCGTCCGAAAAGGCAACTCGAAGAGCTTCTACGAGCGTAGCGTAGGGTTTTAGTTTCGCCTGGGAGGCTCTCCTACGCGAGTTCCTCCAAGGCTATCTCGATAATCTTAGCTCAAATCCTCCGAGAATTGGATCGAGAGCATCCTGGTTTATTTGACGCCCGCACCGGCCTCCCAGGAGAAGTCCGGATTGGACGGCCACTTTATTTAAGCAGCGTAAGCGTAATTGTTGTTGGCACTTATCGTGCGTTCCACCGTTTTATGAGGTCGGCGGGATCTCAGCTCGCTACCCTTGTCGTCACAGCTCCCCGTCGAAACCATATCGCCCCCACAAACTTTATCGTTTCTTAGATTGTTAGATTTATTATATTCCCGAAATGTCGGGCTCAGTATTGTCCCCTGTCCTTAATTACCCGGTCAACCTGCCTCATGACATCGCGCTTCTTAATGTCTTCTCTCTTATCGTAAAGCCTCTTGCCTTTGGCAAGAGCAAGCTCCACTTTGGCGCGGCCGCCTGTCAAGTACACTTTCAGCGGAATCAACGTAAAACCCTTTTCTTGAGTCTTCGTGGCAAGCTTTCGTATCTCAGACTTGTGAAGTAACAGCTTCCTTGTGCGGCGCGGTTCATGGTTAAACCTATTACCAGCCTCATAAGGGCTTACATTCATATTATACAGGAAAACCTCGCCGTTCTCCACTCTGGCATAACTGTCGCGAAGGCTTACCATCCCTTGCCTGACAGACTTAATCTCTGTGCCGGTAAGAGCAATTCC
>MTKW01016841.1_pt1 | contig 18373 bp, 19 predicted proteins | sample 1042761 | NCBI WGS metagenome assembly MTKW01 (sample SAMN06205366, study PRJNA360243) | anaerobic digester metagenome | biome: Wastewater treatment plant; feature: Anaerobic digester sludge; material: sludge; isolation source: anaerobic digester fed with sludge from wastewater treatment plant ... | reverse complement strand
TAACTATAAGATGCACAATGATTTAAAAGAACGTTTTTTATTTTAGAGTGCCCACTAGTGAACAAACATATTAGAAAAGTAAAATGGCTAATTAACCAATTAGTCGATTTTGAAAAAACAATTTTCAGACCTGATACTTTTACACCAACTTTAAAATGGAGTAGCATAAGGGAGAGATACATTCAAAGTAATCCTGCTTTTGAAAAAATATTCAATGATTTAGAATCAGGAAAAGAAGTTCTACCTCCCCCAAAAGCATTGCCAAAAGATTCTGAATCACAAAATTTCTGGTGGTTAAATGCAAATCCTAAAATTTGGCGTATTGACAGTTACGAACTTGGAGATATTCAATCCTATACATCCCATAACGACAAAGGGAATAAACGCAGGATTTATAAATATTTTGAAGAAGCAAAACCCGGTGATTTGGTAATTGGTTATGAGAGTACTCCTGTAAAACAAATTAAGGCAATTTTTGAAATCACTGAAGGATTGCATATAGATGACAATGAAGGAGAAATTATAAATTTCGAGATTAAAGAAATTGTCAAAGACCCAATTTCATGGGATGAATTAAAAGAAACTAAAGGACTTGAAAATTGTGAAGTCCTTATAAATAATCAGGGAAGTTTATTCAGTCTGACACCTGATGAATTCGATATAATAAGAGATTTAATAGATGAGAAAAATATTGTTACCGAAAAAGAAATCGAAAAAGTCGAGATTAAACAATATTCATTTTCTACCGACCCAGACAAACCATTTTTAGAAGAACAAGAAGTCACTGAAATCATACATTCTCTTGAAGTAAAGAAAAACATTGTTTTACAAGGCCCTCCTGGTGTAGGGAAAACTTTTATTGCGAAAAAGCTTGCTTATGAAATGATGAAAAATACTGATGATACAAAAATCAGGATGATTCAATTTCATCAATCCTACGCGTATGAAGATTTTATTCAAGGAATCCGACCATCAGAAAAGAGTTTTAAAGTTAAGAACGGCATATTCTATGAGTTTTGTAAGAAGGCAGAATTAGAACCAGACCAAAAGTTTTTCTTTATAATTGACGAAATAAATAGAGGCAACCTCAGTAAGATATTTGGTGAATTAATGATGCTTATTGAATCTGATAAAAGAGGGAAATACAGCGTACCATTAACTTACGCTGAGAAAGATGATGCGTTATTTTCAGTTCCTGAAAATCTTTATTTGATTGGCACAATGAATACTGCTGACCGTTCTTTGGCAATCGTTGACTATGCTTTACGTAGGCGATTTAGGTTTATTACTTTAGAGCCTAAATTCAACAATAGATTTAAAGAATTTCTTAATTCTAAAGGCTTTTCAAAGGATTTTATTCAGGAAATTTCATCCAAACTTAAATTGTTGAATGATAAAATTAAAGCAGATAAAAATTTAGGTTCAGGTTTTTTAATTGGGCATAGTTTCTTTTGTAACACAAACTCTGAAAATGAAAGAAAATGGTTTGAGAATATTGTCAAATTTGAAATTAATCCATTATTAGAAGAATATTGGTTTGATGATAGTGAAAAAGTAAAAAATGAAATTGACCTGCTTTTATCATAAGTATGCAAATACCAATTCAAAATATCTATTATTTGTTGTGCTATGCTTGGAACAAGCTTGAAGAAAGTGAAATTGTCAATGTAAATGAAATTGATTCAACCGAATTAATCGACTTATTTGCAAAAGTTCTTTCGAATAGTTGTTCTCGTCTTTTGAAACAAGGTTTGGATAGATATTACGTTGAGCATGAAGACGTGATAATGGGGATTAAAGGAAAATTCAATTTTTCAGCGACAATAAAACAAAATGTTCTTCCTCTTAGCAAAACTGCCTGCATTTATGATGAGTTTGACTATGATATTTTGCATAACCAAATATTAAAAACAACAATCGGGAAATTATTAAGAACCAAGAATCTGGATTCTTCAATCAAAGATGAATTGTATAAAGTTTATTTGAAATTACCTCCAATTTCTGAAATAGTTATTCGGAAAGCAATGTTTAACCAAATAAGACTACATCGCAATAATTATCATTATGATTTTATTTTAAAAGTTTGCCAAATTGTAAATGAAAATCTATTAATTGACGAGTCTAAAGGAAACTACAAATTCCAAGATTTTACTCGTGAAGAAAAGGCAATGGCAAGATTATTTGAAGCTTTTGTAAGGAATTTTTATAAAATTGAAACCGACTTTTCTGTTTCAAGTGATTCTATTAAATGGCAGTTTGAATCTGATAATGCAGAGGATTTAGACATGCTCCCCGCAATGTTGACAGATATAACCTTGCAAGGCAAGAATAAAAAGATAATAATCGACACAAAATATTACAAAGAAGCATTTCAAACCAGATATGACAAGCAAAAAATAAATTCAAGCAATTTATATCAACTTTTCTCATACCTGAAAAATCAAGAAATGGATTCCGAAATTACACTTAATTGTGAAGGGATTTTGCTTTACCCTTCAATCCAAAATGATTTTGTCCATTCCTTTAAATATGAGAATCATAAAATTAGGATTATGGCGATAAATCTAAATCAAGATTGGCAGAAAATACGGACAGATTTACTTAAAATTGTAGCATGAGAACGAACCCAACTCACACCATCCCTTCGCTCTCAGGCACATTTGGCATTCCCACAAGGCTTGCCCTCAATCCAAAAATGCCAAAAGAGCCTTCAAGCCCGTCCCACACCAACGCCGAGACAGAGCGGTGCAACAAATTGATTATTAATGCTTTGATGAATAAAGGCCAGTTGGTAACACGGTATATAAAACATTTGGCGGAAAGTGCTAATTTTAAGGGCAGTACATTTAATAAACATCGCAACGGTTTGACAGGGAATCGCTTTGAAATGCCAAACGTTTCATATACCCATCCGTTATGCACAAGCTTAAAAAGACACAGACAATGAATAAACTGACCATTTTATTATTGACAATTTTGTTTATTACTTCTTGTCAATCAGGAGTCACTGAACGATTGGTGACAATTGAAAATAAATACTCTATTTCGTTACCTTCCTTTTTAGTTAAAGCAAGTACGACTTTAAATGAAGATGCTTCTTTACAGTATCTCCACACCTGGAAAGAGTTTTACGTAATAGTTATTGACGAAACAAAATCCGAAATGCAAAAGGCTTTAGTAGACAACAACTTGGCGGAAACCTATTCTAATGACATTAAAGGCTATTCCGATTTACTTTTAAAAGGCTTTGAACAATCAATTTCTATATCGCAAAAGTCAGAGATAAAAGACACATTAGTTAACAATATGCCTGCGAGAATATTGACGATTAATGGAAGCGCAGAAGGAATTAATGCCTTTTATACAATAGCATTTATTCAAGGGAAAGAAAGGTACTATCAAGTTATGGCTTGGACTTTATCGAGTAAAGAATATGAATACAAAGACAAAATGAATAAAATAATGTATTCACTTAAAGAACTTTAAATCTATTGTAAAATGTTTGAAAATACGTGGAATAATATAATTGACTGGTTTGGTGACAGAAGCGAAAGAGCAAAACTTGTACGAAGTTTTAATGATTCAGCAAAAAATTCTTTCGTTGCTGGAATCGCCCCGACACTTCTAAAAGCAAGTATCTCTAAAGGTGAAAGTTCATATAAACACCAATTTTCAAATTGGTTGAATTCTGGTTATCGAATACAAGCATTTACTGGTAGAGTTCTTTCGAAAAATGAACTAATTCATATCGGCACAGTAATTCTTGATGACAGTGTTTTAGTTCGTAGATTAATTGTACTGGGATTTGACACCTTGGAAATTCATGGTGACGCAGGAACTTATGGTTGCAGATGGCAACTTAAAGATTATATACCACTTCCAAAATTTAATGAAAATGAATGACACATTAATTCAAGACAGTATTAAAGTAGCAAGTCAAGCTATTTCAAAAGTTACAGAAGCTAATGATAACACCAATTGGTGGATGTGGCTTGCAATTGTTGAATTAGGAATAATTGCCTACCTAATTTTAAAAGAAAAACTAAAATCAAAAGTTACTGCAAAACAGCAATTTAAATCTGAATCTTTAAAACAAGATATTGACTTCAACAATATAATTAACAGTTCTTTCAATTCTATAAAACTTTACGATGAGCTTAAAGTTAAATGCCACCCAGACCGCTTCCCAACAGATAGAGAAAAGAACATTATTGCAGAAAATCTTTTTCAAGAAATTTCAAAAAATAAAACCAATGTCAAGCGTTTGCTTGAATTAAAGGAAGAAGCAATTCAGAAACTCAACATAAACTTTTAAAAATCAAACAAAATGGAAAAAATTTTAATTTTAATCGTTGTCGCAGCACTTGTTGCATTACTTGGTAGAAACCGTAAAATTGGTTATGGTTGGAGTTTTGTACTCTGCCTTTTCCTTTCACCAATTATCGGCTTAATAATAATTCTCTTCTCTAAAAAAGTTGATAGCGTTGACTTTGTAGATGTTAAGAAAGAAAACGAACAAAACTAAGTATTTATGAAAACAACAGGAATTATTTTACTGGTACTGGGCATTCTATCAACACTTGGTGGAATTCTTGGAACAATTGGTGGTCGTGAACCAAATTTATCAGGTTTAGCTTTTGTTGCTTTAGGTGGTTTCTTGATTTACAGAGCTAATCAAAAGAAAGAAGAAGCAGAAAAGAAAAAACAATGGGAAGAAGGCAGACCAGACAAGGAACAATAAAAGCCATGTGCATAACAAAGTGTAGCAGCAATAAGGGTTTCAGTGGTAATTCAAGCATTCTGCCCCGCTCAAACTTCGGTGTATTTCGACAGGAAAGTAGCCCGCAATCCCTTACTGCTGCTACACTTAACCGTTGTAAGCAAGTGTAAGAAACCGATACGACATATTGAAACTTGATTGAAATAATTACAATAAACGGATTGATTGGATTGGTGCTCCGTTGATAGGGCGGTGCAGTTTGAGGGGAATTTATTTTGTTTTTTCTCCCCTCGCAAAAAGACAAAAGAAACACCGCCCACAAAACAACACATTTGCAAACCGCTGCAAGCCAGCCCTGCAAACCAAAGTTTGCAAAAGAGTTGTTTTCTTTCCGACGCACCGCCGCTTTAATTGTAACATTATTACTAACTTGTAAAATTGTAAAAGAGAATAGATGACAAAAACAATTCAATTTGCAAGATCTGGTTCCATTGACCCCGAAAAAGTTAAAAATGCTGTTTATAACCGTATCGATTTTGAATTGCCCGAATGGCTTTGGGATAAATTTGACAGTGCCTTTGGCGAATGCTGGAACGAAGAAATAGGACTGCGTGGCTGGGTTCATGAAGGACAAATCGAAAAGTTCATTTATAAAAAGCTACAGGACGAAAACATCATGTTTGATTTCGCTAAAATTGAGCAGGTTGTAAAAATCATATACGATTATATTGAAATGACTGGTGGCTTTTTAGATGATTAATAAAAACAATTGAGTAATGGAAAAAATAACTTTGTTTACTATCGATGGACAGTTAATTGGAAAGAATGACATGAGTGTGTTTTCGAAAATTGTATTTGAAAAGGCGAGTAAGGTTGCTTATGAATTAAGTAAAAATTATAAAAAACAAAATCAAAGAATTGAAATATTTTTAAATGAAATAAATGGTGATTTCAGAATGAAAATATATAATTCAACAGATAAGTATGCTCGTGATTTTGAAAATTTGTTTAAAATGAAGTTGAACATTAGATAAATATTTTATGGCTAATATTATTTTACACCCTATTAATAAAAAGGAAAAAGATGTTTCTGATATCGTAAATAGAAAAATATCTGAATTTAAAGAAGCAGCTTATCTGATACTATCAGAAGGGAAAAGTGAAATATTAGATTCCAGTTTAAGCTTAAAGCTTTGGAAATTTGGCAATGATAAAGAGATAATCAATGTACTACAGGAGCTTGAGATAATAGAAAAATCATCTTATAATAAATATCGGCTCCTAATTAAAGACCAAAATGAAATCGAAACATTATTTTCAAAAGCTTCATTTGAACCTGATAAGAAATATTCCTATTCGCAAAAAATCGAACATAAATTTCTGAAAAAACAAATCGAGATTAACGCTGATTCTCAATTGGTATTAGAAGATAAAGTAAATATGCAAGTTATAGAATGGGAGCATGAATGGAATTTATTGGAACCATCCTATTTACTTGGAAAATTTCAAAATATTTTATCCGATTCTATTAATTTGAATTACTCTCTTGAAAATTTAATTGACAAAAAACCTTTCCCATTTGAAAAACCTGAAAAGCCAACATTATTTGACTTTAATCATCCTGAACCTGTGATGCCAAAAGGTAACCTATTTGGTGTAAGTAAAAAACAAAAGTTGGATTATGAAAATGCGAAAGAGGATTGGCATAGAAAAAAGAATGACACAGAAGAAAAAAACAATCAGTTAATTAAGGAATATGAAGTAAGTATAGCCAAATGGAATGATTCATTTGATGATTATGTAAATCTTCAGACAGAAAAGAATGCAAAAATTGAAAGGATATTTTCCGAATATGATAAAATCAGCACAAATGAATCTGTATCAACTTATTTTGGATTCATATTGAAACAAGCATTTGAAGAACCATTTAATAACGAAATAGGAATTCTGTTTGAACCAGAATCTAAAATCTTAAAAATTAATTTAGAATTACCTCCAATTGACCAATTTCCTAAAATTAAAGAGCGTACCTACATAAAATCTAAATCAGAATTTAAAGAGAAAAACTATACGCAAAAAGAAATTGATGCTTTTTATGATGATTCTATCTATCAATTTATATTATCTGCAATTCATTTAATTGTAAAACATGATTACAATGACTCTATAGATTCTGTAAATATTAATGGCTGGGTAAACAGTTTAAATAAAGCTTTAGGAAAATATGAAGTACAATTCGTTGCTTCAATTTTAGTTAAAACATCTGATTTTAAAAATGTAAACTTAAGTTTAATTGATGCAAAAGAATGTTTTAAAAGCTTTAAAGGTATTTCAGGTAGTAAATTTTCAGATATAACACCAATTAAACCGGTAATGACAATAGATATGTCTGATAATCGATTTGTTGATGCTATTAATGTAGCTGAAAATTTGGATGAAAGTACAAACTTAGCAAGCATGGATTGGGAAGATTTTGAATACCTAATTCGTGAGTTGTTTGAAAAGGAATTTATTAATGATGGCGGAGAAGTGAAAGTAACCCAAGCAAGTAAAGATGGTGGTGTTGATGCTATTGCATTTGATAAAGACCCGATAAGAGGGGGTAAAATTGTTATTCAAGCAAAAAGATATACAAATCTTGTTGGTGTTTCTGCAGTTAGGGATTTGTACGGTACTGTTATGAATGAAGGTGCAAATAAAGGAATCCTTGTAACAACATCTAATTTTGGTGCTGATTCATATAATTTTGCAAAGGATAAACCTTTAACTCTACTAAATGGTTCTGAGTTGCTTTATCTCCTAGAAAAACATGGTTATAAAGCAAGAATTGATATTGACGAAGCAAAGAAGTTATTTCAAGATACTCAAAAGAAAAAGTAATGATAGGCTCAATAATCGGCGATATAATCGGCTCAACGTATGAGTTCAATCCTACAAAGGACTACAACTTTCAGTTGTTCACAAAAGAAATGACATTTACGGACGATTCCGTATTAACATTTGCAGTTATCGAATCGCTGTTAGATAAAACACCTTTCGATAAATCCATTCACAAATGGGGCAATCGATATCCAGGTCGTGGTTATGGTTTGCGTTTCAGCCTATGGCTGGCAAGCGATAACCCGCAACCCTACAATAGTTTTGGCAATGGTTCTGCCATGCGGGTTAGCCCTGTTGGATTGGTTTTTCCTTCAAAGGTTCAGGTTTTAAAATATGCAAAACTTTCGGCAGAAGCAACGCATAACCATCCCGAAGGTATAAAAGGGGCGCAAGCCGTTGCCCTTGCCATACATTTGGCTTGTCAGGGTGTTGATAAAAAGGTAATCAAAGCAGAAATTGAAACTGAATTCGGTTATGATGTATCAAAAACCTATCAGCAAATTCAGCCAGATTATAAATTCGATGAAACTTGTCAGGGGTCGGTTCCCGAATCCCTTATCGCATTTTTCGAAAGCACCGATTTTGAATCGGCAATAAGACTAGCCGTTTCCCTCGGTGGCGATGCTGATACACAAGCCTGTATTGTCGGTGGAATTGCAGAAGCATATTATAAAGAAATTCCGCAGGATATTACTGATAAATGTATGTCCTTACTTACACCAGAAATGAAAAAATTATTGAAACGCTTATATAAGGATTATACAATTAAAAAAAGCACCTTGGGAGACAGGATGGAAAGCGAGGGATTTGGATTTTAGATTAATAATTGAATTATGAAAAATAAATATTGGATAATACTTTTTATTGGAATTATTATTACAGTCATTGCTCCATATATATTTACAAGACCTGCATTTTGTGATATATTTAATTTCTCTGAAACTGGCAATATTGGTAGTACGATAGGAGGTATAACCGCACCCTTTTTGAGCTTTTTAGGGTTTATTATGATTCTAATTTCATTCTTGGAACAATACAGGGCAAATCAAAAACTCAGACAAAAGGATGAAGCTGATTTTGTATTCAATATGTTCTTAAACTTGACTTCGACATTCGAAAACTTCATTTTTAATAATAAAAAAGGGAGTAATGCATTTCATGCATATTTTGCTTATGCAAAGGATGAAATAAAGATGGGTAAAATTGAATTTACTGAATCTGTCGAATTTGGAGATGTTAGTTATCTGTTGGATTATTTGGATGACTTAATATTTCTTTCATTGTCATCTAATGATATTGAACGATTTCAACAATTAAAACTTATGGATAGAATCGCTTCATTCTATAAGAACAAATTACAGAATGCAATCAGAGCGTTTGAGAATTCTTGTAATGAAGCTGATTTATATAATGAAAGATTAGGAAAGATATTAGCTTCAATAAATGAAATAGAAACAAGAGTAAATGATTATAGGAAGTTAATTTTAGGGTAATGAGTTTGATTGTCATACTAGGTTAAACAGTAAACAATATACAAATATTTAATTCGTTATATTTAACAAATCAGTTTCGGAAAAAGCACATTGTAAGTGCGGTAAATGCAATTGCTACATAGTAAAACTCAACTGTAACCAGTCAAAAAGGAATTGCAACGAGGAAAAATAAAGATGCATTGTTGGAAAATGGAATTGTAACGGGGAAAAATGCAAATGTAAGTGCGAAAATCCGAAATGTAAGTTGGAAAAAGTCAATTGTAACAACGGAAAACTAATTTACATTTATTAATAACCTTAAATTTCAACAATTATGGCATCAAGAACAAAACTAACAGACGCTGAAACTTTAGAACTTTACAGAGTAGCATTAGACAACGCAGAAAACCAAACCGAAATCGCAACCATTATGGCTGAACTTGGCTACGATAGTGCAGTAATCGGAGAAGGCAAATCCCTTTTAGAAGAAACTCGCAAAGCCTACGTTTTTAACAAAACAGAAGATGACGAAACATCAGAAGCTTATGCCGATTTTTCGGGTAAAAAAGAACAATTAGAGGATATATATAACATCCATCGCAAGAAAGCAAAAGTTATATTCCGTAACGATTCACTTACAGCTGATAAGTTAGCTATTTCAGGTAGTATGCCGAGAACTTATATAAAATGGTTAGAGACGGCAAAGAAATTTTATAGTGTTGCTTCAACTGATACTGATATTCAAAGCAAACTTGCTCGATTAAAAATATCAGCGGAAGATTTAACATCTGCAAATACAGCAATTTCGGATTTAGAAATAGCAAGAGCAGAGTATTTAAAAGAAAAAGGTGAATCACAAGATGCAACAAAAGCCAAAGATTCAGCCTTTGTAAGGATAGATGATTGGATGAGCGAGTTTTATGCAGTTGCACGGATTGGATTGGAAGATAATCCACAGCTATTAGAAGCATTAGGCAAAATTGTGAGAGGATAGTGGAATTGCCCACGCTATTTGCAAGCACATCCCACAAACCCCGCAAGGCCAGCGCTAGACCAAAGTTTGCAGGAAGAGCTTGCAAATGCCAGCCCAAGTACCGCCTTTAAGGGCGATTAGGGTTTGCCCACCCACAAAAAACAAAATAAATTCGTGCTCCGTATCAACGTCAGTGCGGATTGATTAAGAATAAATATTAGATTTGTAAAAACTTGAAACAGATTGACTTTGAATAATGAACACCAGCTTACAACACGCGGTAAAAAACATTGGGGGTGCAGTGGGTCAGTCAACATACTGCCTCGCCCCAGCATCAGTAACGGTGGATACGAACGCAGCCCGTTCCAACTTCATCTCGGCTTGATAAGGTATCACTCGCAATCCGCTTCATGCCATATTGCCAACCGTTAGGTGGAAATCCCTGCGGGCTTTCCACCTAACGGAGCAGCGATTTGCGTGTGTCCAGCCCTGCGGGACTGTCCACTAACTTGCGATTTGCAACATGCAAATCACATCGCAAACCGCTGCTCCGTTAGCGGTCAGTGTAAAAAGACAGCCACCGCACATTCAAGCACATTTGGTTTTGCCCGACACACAAAGCCGACCCTTCGCAAAACCAAAAGAGCTTGAATTTTTCCCACCGCGCGGACGACAACATTAAAAATAAATCGTACTTTTGACGAATTAGTCCAAACAATAACGACAAGATGAATTCCTTTGGTGAATATTTACGAAGCAGACGAGAAGAACTGGGACTTCCATTACGAAAGGTTGCAGCCGAACTCGACATTGACACTTCTATTCTGAGTAAGATTGAGAGAAGCGAACGTGTGGCGACAAAAGAAATGCTGCCGACATTGGCTAAGACTTTGGAAGTTCAGGTAAAAGAAATAGAAATTGAATTTATCAAAGCATTTATTCTATCGGACTTAGGAGAATTAAAATTTTTGAAAATCGGCTTGGAAGAAACGCTGAACACCATTAAAAGCCGCAAGTAAATATGAGTTTAGACAACAAAATAGACCAAACAGACTTGACTTTCTTCACCAACGAAGAAGGGCATACTTTATTAAGCAGATTTAAATCAACACTTAAAGACACTCAATTATTTGACGTGTTAGTTGGCTATTTCAGAGCAAGTGGATTCCATCAATTATATGACGCATTAGAACCCGTTGAGAAAATTAGAATTCTTGTTGGTCTAAGTGTGGACAGAGATTCATACGAAATGATGCAGTACCACGAACAAAGCTCAACCATTGACTTTGAATCTCATCAGCGGACAAAAAAACGCTACCAACAAAACTTAAAAGAAGAAATTGAAAACAGTGATGAAAATGAAAACAAACTTGAAGTAGGAATTCGCAAGTTTATTGAGTTTTTAAAAGCCGACTGCCAAGACCCTGCAATGGACAAAGCACACAACGGAAACGGCAAGAAATTAGAAATCCGTGCATACCCGACAAAAAACATTCACGCTAAAGTTTACATCGGCAAGTTTAAGCCCGAAGACCGTGACTATGGTTTTGTCATTACTGGTTCAAGTAATTTTTCTGAATCGGGTTTTGTGGCAAACAGAGAATTCAATGTTGAATTGCGAACCAAAAGAGACGTGCTATTTGCCGAAAACCAATTCAATGCACTTTGGAAAGAATCAGTAGATATTTCAGAAGACTTTGTTGACACCATTCAAAATAAGACTTGGCTGAATGACCAAATTCTGCCTTATGAACTTTACCTAAAACTTATTTATGAGTATCTGGAAGAAGACATCAATTTGGCTGATGAATTTGAGCCATTTCTTCCAGATGGTTTTATGAAGTTGAAATACCAAAATCAGGCTGCTATTCAAGCAAAAAAGATTTTGGAAACGTACAACGGTGTTTTCTTGTCTGACGTAGTAGGTTTAGGGAAAACCTTTATCACTGCATTACTATTACAACAATTGCAAGGCAGAACGCTTGTAATTTGTCCACCTGTGTTGAAAGACTACTGGAAAGATTCTCTTTTTGATTTTGGTATCAGAAGTTTTGAAGTGGAATCTTTGGGCAAGTTGGAACACATCATCAAAAAAGGTTTGGAACGCTACGATTACATTGTTGTGGATGAAGCCCACCGCTTCCGAAATGAAAACACACAATCATACGCCAACTTGCTTGACATCTGTCGTGGCAAGAAAGTTATTTTGGTAACAGCAACACCGTTGAACAACACAGTTGATGATATTTTTGCACAATTAAAACTCTTCCAAGCACCGAAAAACTCCACGATTCCCGGAATACCAAATCTTGAAAAATACTTCGCAAGATTTAGGACTAAGCTCAACAAGCTCGAAAAAACCGACCCTGATTACAAGAAGCTAATCAAAGAAGTTTCTGATGATATCCGAAACAGCATTCTTCGTTATGTGATGGTTCGCAGAACTCGTAAAGATGTAATGACCTATTTCAAGCAGGATATGCAAATGCAGGGATTAACCTTTCCTGACTTAGATAATCCTCAAAAGATTGTTTATGAGTATGAAGGCGAATTGGAACAAACATTCATTGAAACAATCAAAAAATTAGCTGAGTTTACCTATGCCCGATACACACCTTTGCTTTATTATATTGGGAACAAAGCGTTGAGTGAATTTGAAAAGCAACAGCAACGAAATGTTGGTGGCTTTATGAAAGGTATTTTGGTAAAACGTTTGGAAAGTAGTTTCCACGCTTTTCGTCAAAGTGTTGACCGCTTCATTATCTCTTATGAAAAATTCATTGAAATGTACCACAATGGTACAGTTTACATCAGCAAAAAAGTGGATGTATACGACCTTATTGAAAGCGACAATATAGAGAAATTAGAAGCTTTTGTTGAAGATGAAAAAGCCCACAAGTACGATTCAAAGGATTTTAGAAAAGAGTTTGTTACCAAACTGGAATTTGATTTAGAAATTCTGAAAGAGATAAAAAAGCTTTGGGCAAAAGTTGATTCTGACCCTAAACTAGAACAGTTTATTCGTGACTTAAAAGAAACCAAAGCTCTTAAAAGCAACAAACTGGTGGTATTCACCGAATCAAAAGAAACGGGTGATTACATCTACGAAGCATTGATTGATGAATTCCCTGGACAGGTAATGTTTTATTCCAGCACTGGCGGAAGACATACGGATAAAAAATTAACTTCCAATCATACGGTTTCAAGAGATTTAATAACCGCCAATTACGACCCCAATCGTAAAGGAAAGGAACAGGCTGACAACTTAAAAATATTGATTGCAACTGATGTATTGGCTGAAGGTATCAACTTACACCGCTCGAATGTATTGGTGAATTATGATTTGCCTTGGAATCCGACAAGGGTATTGCAACGTGTAGGTCGTGTAAATCGTTTGGGTAGCAAATTCCCGAAGGTGCATATTTTCAACTTCTTCCCTACTACCCAATCTGATGAACATTTAGGATTGGAAGTAAACATCACCAACAAAATCCAGATGTTCCACGACATTTTGGGAGAAGATGCCAAATACTTGAGTGATGGTGAAGAATTCGGAAGTCAGGAACTATTCAACACGCTGAATAGCAAAACCGCATATACTGGCGAAGATGGTGAAGGTGATTCTGAATTGAAGTATTTGGAACTGATGCGAAAAATCAGAGATGACCATCCCGAACTGTTTGACAAAATAAAGCACCTGCCAAAGAAAGCCCGTTCAGGTTTCAAAAAAGAAAAATTAGAAGATGATGCATTGGTAACATTCTTCCGCATTGGGAAACTCAAGAAGTTCTACATCAATCAAAGTGGCAAATCAAATGAGATAACCTTTTTTGATGCGGTAAAAGATTTGGAATGTAAGCCCGANNATGAACCCACCAAAGGAAGTGGCGGACGTTCAAACGCCAAATACATTGAAAACCGATTGAAAGATAAGTCATTTAAAAACTTTAAAGGCTTTACTGATTCCAATGATGAATTCATTAATGGTGTGAAAGAAATGTTGGCACAAGGAACTATTGCAAAAAAAACAGCACAACTTATCAAAACGGATTTGGAAAAAACCACCGACCCATTGCAAATTTTGCACATCTTGGAGAAGCATATCCGTTATGTAGCCATTGAAGGAACGCAGAATGCAAAGAAATTTCAAAAACGTGAAGTGATCCTTTCAGGATACTTAATCAAGTAAACAGTATGGATAAGAAAACAGCACAAAACCTGATAGAAGATACATTCAATGATTCGTTTAGTGAAGAACGGTTTACCATTTTTGCTAAAAACTTATTGAATGACCTTGAGCCAAAAAGTAATTTTTACACAGGCAATCTCATTTGGGACGACTACAAAGAGCATATCAACACCTACAAACGCATAGGCAAATACATTGACCCTGATGGCGAAGCGTTGGACGTATTGATAGTTGAAGTAAAAAGCGTAACCAAATTAGAGCGAGCCAGAACTGCACTACGAAATTTTGTTATCAAGCATTTGAGCAAGTTTGAAAAAGACTATGCGTTGGTGGCTTTTTATAGCAAAGAAGATGATAGAGCAGATTGGCGATTTTCTTTCATCAAATTGGAATACCGTTCTGAACTGGACGAAGAAAAGGGGAAAGTAAAAACCAAGAAAGAGTTTACCCCTGCCAAACGCTATTCGTTTTTAGTAGGTAAGTACGAAAAAGCCCATACCGCCAAAAATCAGTTGTTGCCTTTGTTGCAAAACATTTCCAACAACCCCACCATTGAAGAATTAGAATCCGCATTCAGTATTGAAAAGGTTACAGACGAATTCTTCAATCAATACAAAGACCTATACATCAAACTTTACGAGCATTTTGAAAACGACAAAAAAGTAAAAGCAGCCATTAAGGAAGCTGGCATAGACAATGCCCGATTTACCAAAAAGCTACTGGGGCAAATTGTGTTCTTGTATTTCTTACAGAAAAAAGGTTGGTTGGGGGTTGCTCAAAATTCAAGGTGGGGAACTGGCAAAAAACGTTTTGTTCAGGAATTGTATGAGCAATCCCAAAAAGAAAAAGTCAATTTCTTCAAAGACAAGCTGCAATACTTGTTTTATGAAGCCCTTGCCAAAGAGCGGGATAATGTAAATTCTTACTACAAAAGATTTGACTGTCGAATCCCGTTTCTGAATGGTGGTTTGTTTGAAGCAGATTACAACTGGCAGGAAGCCAATATTACCATACCTGAAAACCTTTTCCGAAACGAAGAAAAAAACAAAGCGGGTGATGTAGGCACGGGCATTTTAGATGTTTTTGACCGCTACAACTTCACCATTAAAGAAGATGAACCGCTAGATAAGGAAGTAGCCGTTGACCCTGAAATGTTAGGGAAAGTGTTTGAAAATATGCTCGACATTACTGAGCGTAAAAGCAAAGGTGCTTTCTATACGCCAAGGGAAATTGTGCATTATATGTGTCAGGAGAGCTTGATTCATTATCTGGACAATGCCCTAAACAGTGGCACAAGCAGTTATCAGGAATTAGGTTCAGACCAAACCGCACTTTTTGGTGGAAGCACCAACAAAAAAGGCAACCTGAAAATTGAACTGGAACACCAAGACAATATCCTTGTACCGAAAAAGGACATTGAAACCTACATCCGAGAAGGGCATTTTGCCTTAGAAAATGATGAGCGGGTAGCCACCAAAGGCGAAACTAAAACCTACCAATACCAACTGCCGGAAAGCATTCGCAAAAATGCCGACCTGATTGATAAAAGTTTAAGCAGTATTAAAATATGTGACCCTGCCATTGGTTCAGGGGCTTTTCCTGTGGGTTTGCTCCACGAATTGGTAAACGCAATGCTGGTGCTGAAACCGCATTTGAGCTACGATTACCTGACCGAGAAATTAAAAGGCTTTGGTTTTACGCACAGGGAAAGTATCAGCGATAGCCGCTACATCTACCGCCTGAAACGCCACATCATACAAGAGAGCATATACGGAGTAGATATTGACAGCTCTGCAATTGACATTGCCCGACTGCGTTTGTGGTTGAGCTTGGTGGTAGACGAAGACGACCTTGACCCGATTGAAACGCTTCCAAACTTGGATTACAAAATTGTGTGTGGTAATTCATTGATTGGTTTACCTGATGGTGCAATGCGAAACTTGCAGGTAGAAGCTGAACTGGAAAAGCTAAAAGAAAAGTTTTACGACATAACAGATGAAAAAGAAAAGAAATCCCTACGCCTAGAAATTAACACCAAAATACGGGAACTGCTCGACTCTGCTGAGCAATTTGCAGGATATAAAATTGACTTTGATTTCAAACTTTTTTTCTCGGAAGTATGGCGGGAAAAAGGGGGCTTTGATTTAGTGATTGGTAATCCGCCTTACATTAACATTGCGAACATTAAGGATTCTTCAATAAGAGAATTCCTAAAACAACACTATGAAGTAGCTAGAAATAAGTCTGATTTATATTCATTCTTTACCGAAAAAGGTCAAAGAATTTTAAAAAATAATGGGATTCTGTATTTCATAGTTTCAAATAGCTGGCTAGGTATTGATAGTTTTATGAATTTCAGAAAGTTCCTTGTTCAAAAAACCAAGGTAATTGATTTAGTAAAATGCAAAGGTGATGTTTTTGACGCCACTGTTACACCTGTAATTTTTGGCTTTATTAATCAACAAGTATCTGACAATGAGATTGTACTTCATTCTTTGGAAGATGGCGAATTCAAATTACTCTCAAACAAAATTGCTTACAAAGACATTCGCTTAATTCCTAGTTATCCATTTTCATTTGATAATCAAATAAAATTCAACATACCAACCATAAAACTTGGAACAATAGCAAATTTCACACTTGGAATCAAAACTAGTAACGATTCAAGATTTATATCAGATGAAAAATATCCAGATAACTGCTACCCTTTAATAAGGGGTAAAGATGTTTCTAGATACAATATTAAGTATGCAGGTAAATATATCTGGTATAGACCCGAATTAATGCTAGAAAAAAAAGGTGCAGGACCAAGAAATATTGATTACTTTTTAGCAAAAGAAAAAATAGTAATTAAAGATGTTGCGAATAAGATAGAAGCCACAATAGATAGAAACAAATATTTGACAAACGACACTCTCAATTCAATTTACGAATTAAATGGAGCTAAATTCACCTACATTCTTGCTCTTTTAAATTCAGAAGTAATTAATATTTGGTATAAAAATATTTTTTCTAGCGGCTTGCATATTAAGTTGAATGAATTGAAAGAAATCCCCATTGCTACAATACAGTTAAATGATGAAATAATTATCAATAAAATAGTCGAATACTTATTGATATTGAAAAGCGGAATTATCCAGAATTATTTTGACGCAGTTTTAAATGCTTCGATTTATCAACTTTACTTCCCCGAAGAAATCAAATCGGCAGGCAAAGAAATTCTAAAGCACTTGGGAGATTTGAAACCCATTACAGAAGATATGAGCGAAGAAGAGAAATTGGCTATTATCCAAAGCGAGTTTGAGCGTTTGTACGACCCCAACCACCCTGTTCGTTTTGCAATTGAGACTTTGGATAGTGTGGAAGAAGTACGTATTATAAAAGAAGCACTAAAATGAAAATAAAAAAGGTTGAAATACGGGACTATAAAGCCTCAGGGGTTTACCTACGTTCTGCATTTGAAGCCATCTTAAAGCAATTTTGTTTTGGCAAGGTGACTGTGAAATTTATGACAGACCAAAGCAAACTCAAAGCAGACGAATTTTGGAACGCAACAAAGAAATACATAACGGCTCATCCAAGTCCAGCTAACTACAACTTGACACAAAACACCAAAGATGAAATTGACATTCTATTGCCTTTGGTTTTAAATCCCTTGAACCATAACGACATCAACAAAAACGAGCATAGCAGTGAAATCGGACGGACAGTACACATTTTAAAGACATTAAGAACGGAACTAAATGTATAAGCCAACCCTTCACAGCCACACACATTGCCAAGCCGCACAAGCCCACGCTACAACCCAAGCTTGGCAAAGAGTGTGTCTGTCCAACCGCACCACCAAAACGACCGACAAACCAACGGACGAAGAAGAACACCGAACCGATAACAGCGGTTTTGCAAAAAAGCGGGTTCAGTGGTTAATTGAGCATTCTACCTCGCATCAACTTTTGTGCTATGTTGACAGTTTAGTGCTCCGAAATCCGCTTCTTCGCAAAGCCCCGAAACGTTAGGTGGAAATCCCTGCGGGCTTTCCACCTAACGGAGCAGCGATTTGCGTGTGTCCAGCCCTGCGGGACTGTCCACTAACTTGCGATTTGCAACATGCAAATCACATCGCAAACCGCTGCTCCGTT
>MTKW01003085.1_pt1 | contig 18377 bp, 16 predicted proteins | sample 1042761 | NCBI WGS metagenome assembly MTKW01 (sample SAMN06205366, study PRJNA360243) | anaerobic digester metagenome | biome: Wastewater treatment plant; feature: Anaerobic digester sludge; material: sludge; isolation source: anaerobic digester fed with sludge from wastewater treatment plant ... | reverse complement strand
GAGCACCAGGTGCAAGCCCACGTAGGCCCGGGGCTCTCCTCCCGCGGCAAGGTGGAACTGGCCAACTTCACCGACGCCAACGCGGCTATGTTGCATAAGGCTGGGGTTAAGGTAAGCCTGATCACCGACCATCCCTTCCTTGACAGCCGTTACTTCCATGCCTACGGTGGCGTTGCTATGAAGTATGGCCTGACAGTAGAAGAAACTCTGCGTATGATGACTATTAATCCCGCCGAGTCCCTCGGTATTGCTGACCGGGTGGGGTCTTTAGAGGTAGGAAAAGACGCCGACTTCCTCGTCCTGAGCGGCGAGCCGTTTACCTATACCAGCGTTATTCTAGAAACCTACATCGAGGGTAAACAAGTCTACAAGCGTCCTGTCTACTAAGAGTAAGCAGTCGGGTGGATCGCAAGGGCCAGGCAGGTGCCTGGCCCTTACTTTTAAGAAAAAGGGGATGAAGAGATGAATATTGAACAGCTACTACCAAGAGTAGTTGAATGGCGTCGCCAGTTGCACATGCATCCGGAGATCGCCAATGAAGAAGTGCAAACTTCCCAGCTGGTGGCCAGTGTGTTGGAGCAAGCCGGCATTGAAGTTACCCGTTATCCTGACTCCACGGCTGTGGTGGGTACCTTAGTAGGAGGTCGCCCCGGTCGCACCGTTGCCCTGCGGGCCGATATGGATGCCTTGCCTGTGCAGGAAGAATCGGGCCTAGAGTTCTGTTCCCAGATTCCCGGCAAGATGCACGCTTGTGGGCATGACATGCATGTGAGCATTCTGCTGGGGGTAGCTTCTCTATTGGCCGCTCAGCGGGAGCAAGTACCCGGTACCGTAAAGTTCATATTCCAACCAGCGGAAGAAGGCGGTTACAGCGGAGCCCGACCTTTGGTGGAGGCTGGCGTAATGGAGGGTGTAGAAAAGGTTTTTGCTCTGCACATGCAGCCTGAATTGCCAACGGGGCAGATCAGCTTTACCCCTGGTTACTGCACGTCCAACTCCGATGGGGCCGTCGTCACCGTTATTGGTAAGGGTGGGCACGGAGCCCATCCAGAAGGGGCCATTGATGCCATCGTAATTGCTGCTGAAATCGTGGGAGCCCTCCAGACCATCACCAGCCGCAACCTGGCTGCCCAGCAAGCGGGCGTGGTCACCGTCGGTACCTTCCACGCCGGTACAGTCCGCAACATTATTGCCGAACGAGCTGAACTACAGCTTTCCCTGCGGAGCTTGACCAAAGAAACCCAGCAGCTATTAAAGGAACGCATCGAGCAACTCGTGCAAGGCATCACCGCCGCCTATGGTGCCACCTATAAGTATGATTACTTGTACGGTTACCCGGCGGTCTTTAACCACGAGGAGGCTATAGCAGAATTGATGGAGGCAGCCACCCCTGTTATAGGCCAAGAGAACATTATCGTAAATCCGCTGGCCAGCATGGTGGGTGAAGACTTTGCCTACTATGCGGAAAAGGCCCCTGGAGTCCTCTTCTGGCTTGGTGCCCGTGTACCAGAGGGGCAGCCGGCCTATCCCCTACACAACCCTAAAGTTCAATTCAACGAAGATGCGCTTCGCTTAGGCATGGAGATCATGTGCAATATCGTCCTCAAGGGCTAAAGAAATGGGGCTGTCGCAAAACAGCCCCTTTTTCGTTGTATTCCGGTGGGCCGAGTTCTTAATGAGGCAACCCCTTCTTCTATTGATGGCCCTCTGTGCGCCGCCCGGGCAGTTTATTCAGCTGATACTGTTTGGGTGAAATACCCACCAGCTTCTTAAAAGTGCGGATAAAATGAGCAGTGTTATTGTAGCCCACAAGGGCACCCACCTGTTGCACCGTCACATCGGTCTTAAGTAACTCTCTTGCTCTTAAGATCCGCCGGTGAATAATGTACTCGGCCACCGTAAAGCCGGTGGCTTCTTTAAACAGTTGCCCTAGATAATACTTGTTAAGGAAGAAGGTCCTACTCAAATGGTCCAGCGATAAATCACTTGCCAGGTTCTGCTGGATATATTTGATGATCGGCAACACCCGCTCCAGCTTCTTCTCCACCCGCTGGGGACTAGACGACTGGGAGGAACGGAACAGCTTGTTGACATAAATCAATATTTCTATTAAGGCTATCCGAGGGTAAACATCGGCGCCATAATCACTGCTGGCCCCATAACGCTCAAGCCGGCGTAAAAGGGATAAAAGTGTCTGGGATTCCTCTTTAGCCAGCTGCACACAATGGGAAAACCCGGGTCTACGGTTGACAAAGCACCCCAACAGGTTGGTCTGATCCGTTGACCAGCCCACAACGCTTTGAGGGTCAAAATAGAGCACATACCGTTCATGGGGCACATNNGTACAACCGTTCCGCTACAAAGAAGTCCACGTTGTCGGTGAGGACAAAGTTAATCTCATAATAATCGTGGAGATGGTATCCGCCCATATGCCAATTCAGATCGTTATTGTGGCTTAAGCAATACCCCAGTGGGTTTAGTTGCCGCATCGGCCTCCCCCCCTCCTTCCTTCCCATTATAAATTGAACCCCATTATTCGCAAACTTTTTCCCCACTTGTGCAAACTTTGCACTAAAAACCAATGCTATGCTGTAGGATGGGAGGGATAGCCATATGCCAGAACTCATCCTAGACATAAAAAATAGCGAGTTCCAGGAGTACCTGCGAGACGAATCGCGGAGTGTCGGCCAAGCCGAATCTATTTCATTTCCCCGCTCAATTGCGGAAGTTAAGGAGATTGTTGCCCTAACTAAACAGCAACAACTCCCCCTAACCATACAGGGGGCTAGAACGGGACTGGCCGGCGGGGCGGTACCACAAGGTGGCCATGTGATGAATCTAAGCCGCCTGAATAACATAAAGGGGTTGCGACACGACCCAGCCAGCAAAACCTTCTTTCTAACAGTAGAACCGGGAGTCTTGCTAACCCACCTACGTCAGGCGCTGCAAGACCTAAACTTTACATTCGCCGCTTGGACCCCCGATTCCCTTGCCGCCCTAGACCAACTGCGGCAACAAGGGCCCCATTTCTTCCCACCAGATCCAACGGAAACGTCGGCCTCCATCGGCGGCATGATTGCCTGCAACGCTTCCGGTGCCCTAACCTATTATTATGGTCCTACGCGCAATTACGTGGAATCAATCAAGGTAGTCCTCATGAATGGACACACCCTCACCCTACGACGAGGCCAGCAACGGGTGGAAAGCGGGCGTTTTAGTGTGCAGACCGACGAGGGCCAAATCATCTCAGGGCAACTGCCTGAGCTGGCTATGCCGGCGGTGAAGAATGCTTCCGGCTATTACCTAAAGCAAGACATGGACCTAATCGACCTGTTTATCGGCTCGGAAGGCACCTTAGGCATTATCGTGGAAGCCGAACTCAAGCTTCTGCCCACCCCCAAAGCCATTTGGGGAATAACTGCCTTTCTTCCTAATGAAGAGGCGGCTCTACGACTAGTGCGGGCCGTACGAGGAGAAGAAGTGGACGGTCTAGCGGCTCATCGCCTGCCTAGACCAGTGGCCATAGAATACTTTAACAGTAAAGCCCTCGATCTGATGCGCAAACAAAAGGAGCATAACCCTGCCTTTAAGCAACTGCAGGAGCTACGCCCCCAATATCATACGGCTATCTATTTGGAATGGCATGGTGGCAGCGATGAAGAGCTATGCCAGGTGGCACTGCAATTAGGGAGCATCATTGAAGCCTGTGGAGGAGATGAAGCCGCCACTTGGGTAGCGGCCACACCCTATGAGCTGGAGCAGCTTAAATTTTTCCGCCACGCTACACCAGAAAGCGTTAATATGCTCATCGATCAAAGACGCCAGATTGAGCCTAAACTCACCAAGCTGGGCACCGATATGGCAGTGCCAGACCAGGAACTTACCCGAGTGGTTGATCTATATAATCGGGATTTGGCTGCCAGCGGCCTGGAGGCCGTCATGTTCGGCCACATTGGCAACAACCACATTCATGTTAACATCCTGCCACGCAACTTAGGTGACTACCAAAAGGGCAAAGAACTCTATCTAGAATGGGCGCGAGCCATTGTTGCCATGGGCGGTACCGTTTCAGCGGAGCATGGAATTGGTAAGATCAAAACCGCTTTCCTAGCCGAGATGTATGGCCAAGAAGGATTAGAGAAATTCCGTATGGTTAAGAGACTCTTTGATCCGCTCAATAGATTTAACTCGGGCACTGTGGTTCAATTAACCCCAGCTAATGAGGGTGGGGGTGAAGTAAGATGAGAATTGTCGTTTGTGTAAAGCAAGTTCCAGCCAGCAACCAAGTTAAGCTGAACCGTGAAACCGGCACCATTATACGGGAAGGCGTAGCCAGCATGCTTAACCCCTACGATAGCTACGCGCTGGAGGAAGCCTTGAGATTGAAGGAAAGGCTGGGGGGACTAGTTACCACAATTAGCATGGGTATCCCTAGCGTGGCCGACCTACTAAGGACCACTCTGGCTCTAGGCGCCGATAGGGCCGTTCTGCTTAGTGACCGCAAATTTGCCGGCGCCGATACCCTCGCCACCGCCTATGCCCTGGCTAAAGGTATCAGTCGTCTGGGCCCTTTTGACCTGGTCATTTGCGGCAAACAAGCAACCGATGGCGATACAGCCCAGGTGGGGCCCAGCTTGGCAGAAAAGCTGGCCGTACCCCATCTAACCAACGTACAGAACGTACAGGAGATTAAGAAAATCGACGGCGAAAAGATTCAGTGCGTGCGCTTGACCGATACAGGACAAGAAACGGTAGAACTACAGCTGCCGGCCCTTATCACCGTGGTGAAGGATATCAACTTGCCGCGCCTGCCCTCAATTCGGGGCTTAAGAAAAGCTCAAGGAGAACAGGTCACCCATTGGACAGCCGACGATGTGGATGCGGATCCAGACCAGATTGGCTTGCAGGGCTCTCCTACCCAAGTGACGGCTACTTTTGTCCCCGATCTGGAACGGGAAAGTGAAACACTGCAGGGCGACGCGCACCGACAGGCCCGCCAGTTAGTAGATAGGCTGTTGCATCTGGGGCTGTTGCACCACAGGGAAGGGGGTTCGACAAATGGCTAGCATTAGAATTGAGCCAGCAAAATGCGTAGCCTGTGGCCAATGTGTGGGGGCTTGTCCCTTTGGACAAATCCAACTGGAGGCCGATGTGGCCAAGATAGGCGAGGGCTGCACCCTTTGTGGCTCCTGCGTCAGTGCCTGCCCTCTGGAAGCCATTGAACTGGAAAGAGCTCAGACCATCAGCAACGATTTGTCAGACCATAGGGGGGTCTTGGTTTGGGCCGAGCAAAATGAGGGCCAAATCAAACCGGTCACTTTTGAGCTACTAGGAGAAGCTAGGCGCTTGGCCCAACAACTAGACGCCCAGGTGAGCGTGGCACTGCTTGGGGGAAACATGTGGCCGGCTGCCACCACCTGTATCGGTTATGGAGCCGATGTAGTCTATCTGGTGAACGATTCCCGCCTAGCCCTTTTTAATGATGAAATCTATGTAGCCGTAATGGAGCAGTTAATTAGGAAGTACAAACCGGAAATTCTGTTGATTGGTGCCACCACCTATGGCCGTTCCTTGGCGCCCCGGCTGGCTTCCCGCTTAAATACCGGATTAACAGCCGACTGTACCCAATTGGCTATTGATCCGGAGAAGCGCCTGCTGCTACAGACGCGGCCGGCCTTCGGCGGCAATTTGATGGCCACAATTACTTGCCCCCAGCATCGACCCCAAATGGCCACTGTGCGCCCAGGCGTTATGCGGGCCATGGCGCTAGATGCCGACCGCCATGGGCAGATAGTCATCCCCCCACTGGAAATCCCTAAAACAACACGCACCATGGTACTAGAGGTATGCCAGACCCAGGGAGAAAATGTGGACCTGACAGCCGCCGACATTGTGGTGGCCGCGGGCAAGGGCATTGGTGGTGCCGCCAACATGAAGGCCATAGAGGAACTGGCCCAGCTGCTAGGGGGCGTAGTGGGGGCCACCCGCCCCGTGGTCGACGCCGGTTGGATTAGCTATAGTCACCAGATTGGGCAAACAGGTAAGACCGTTTCTCCCAAACTCTATATTGCCTGCGGCATCTCGGGAGCCGTACAACATACGGCCGGTATGAGTGGTGCAGAAACAATTGTTGCCATCAACAAGGATCCGGATGCCCCTATTCACCGGATGGCCCACTACAGTCTAATTGGCGACGTAATGGACATCGTCCAGGCATTAATTGATGAATTGAGGAAGCAGGGCTATTGTCCTAGCAAGCACTAGCTTGGCGTTTGGCGATAGTCCGCCAAGCTGCTAAACGCAATAAAAGCACGTGGATGGACTTTCCACGTGCTTTCTTCTTTGCGTTCATCATCATTCACATGGCTCAAGCTGTGGTTCTTCGCCAAGCCCGCGGGCTAAGTAGGGCGATGATGGTAAACAACTCAAGTCTACCGAGCAGCATGAATAACGAGAGCAGCATTTTACCCGCACTACTATAAAAGGAAAAATTCTGTGCTGGACCAACTAAACGTAAGCCCGGCCCGATATTGCTCAAAGTTGTTATAACGCTACTAACAGCTGTCTCCAAGTCTACCCCCTCTAGGGAGATAATAATTGTGCCAAGTACTAAAATCAGCAGATAGAGAGCTAAGAAGCTGGTAATGCTGCTGAGAGTGTCGTCAGGCACCACCTTTTTGTCCACCTTCACCGGTACATATGCACGGGGATGAAAAATCTTAGCGATCTCACGCTTAATCAGTTTGAAGAGAGTTAGCACACGGATAACCTTTATACCGCCAGCTGTAGATCCCGCACTGCCCCCAACTAACATTAGCAATAACAAGATGCCCTTGCTAAACGAAGGCCACAGATCAAAGTTTACCGTCGAATAACCGGTAGTAGTAATGATGGATCCCACTTGAAAGAAGGCATCTTTCAGCGCAAGGCCAAAATGCTGATAAGTGCCGGCTATATTCAAGCCAATGAGAACCGTCGCCCCAACTATAATGCCCAGGTACAGACGCAACTCCTCGTTATTGATAACCTGGTTCCACTTCCCCTTAACAGCAGCGAAGTACAGAGAGAAGTTGATACCGGAAATGATCATGAAGACGGCAACTACTAACTGTAAATAAATGCTATGAAAAGCCCCCATACTGGCATTTCTAGTAGAAAAGCCCCCGGTTCCGACCGTTCCCAGAGTGTGCACAGTCGACTCATAGAGACTCATTCCCCCTAAGTAAAGCAAGACAATCTGCACTAGAGTAATGATGATATAGGTACTGTACAAGATTTTGGCTGTGTCTTTGATTCTAGGAGCAATCTTATCAGCCACTGGCCCCGGGCTTTCGGCCTTGAATATTTGAAAGCCACCTACTCCTAAGGCAGGCAAAAGGGCCACCGTAAAAACGAGAATACCCATACCCCCCATCCAATGGGTAAACGAGCGCCAGAAAAGCACCCCTCGCGGCAGCACCTCCACGTCTTTAATAACCGTGGCTCCTGTAGTAGTGAAGCCGGAGATGGTCTCAAAAATTGCGTCAGCTATAGTAGGCACGCTGTTAGAGAAAATGAAGGGTAGGGCACCAAAGAGCGATACCAGTAACCAGCCCCAGGCCACAATGGCTAGCCCTTCTTTAGCTCTAATTCGCTGTTTGCCGGGTGTAAATCGGCCGAGCAACCAGCCAATGCTACCTGTTATTAAGATGCTTAAAAAGAAAGCGGTAACATCATGCTGCTGATAGTATAAGGAAATCAACAGCGATAGTAGCATAGCTGCGGCTTCAAGCCTTAAAAGATCCCCCAACACTCTTATTACGATTCCGTAGTTCATGCAGCACGCCTCCTCTACGGCTCGGTTTCATGAAAACATCAAGGGCCCCCACATCTCTGGTCAAACAGAAGATGATAAGCCTGTCTAAAGCATGAATAACAGTGGCCCCATTAGGGATAATTACCTGTCCGTTATGGACAATTGCACCAATGATAATCCCCTTCGGGAGCCCTAACTCGGCCAGAGGCTTGCCTATAATAGACGGATTATCGCCGACAATAATCTCCGTCACCTCTGCTTCCCCGCCGAGCAATAAGGAGACCGAAACAACTCGTCCACCACGAATAAATCTCAAAATATCACTTGCAGTAATATTAGTGGGGTTTAAAGCTACGTCAACGCCTAGCTTATCAATGACCTGCACATAGTTGGGACGGCTAATCTTAGCGATTACTTTGTCCACCCCCGACTGCTTCGCCAGCAGGCACATCAGTAGGTTCTGCTCATCAAAACCGGAGGCACCGACGAAGGCGTCCATAAGCTGTAGGTCCTCTTCCTCTAGCAGATTGATATCAGTGCCATCCCCATGAATTATCAATGCATCGTCCAAACGTTCCGCTAAATACTCACAGCGTTCTCTATCCTGCTCCACAATGGTAACGCCTACATTAGCTAGTCGCAGCTGCTGCGCCAGATATAAGCCGACTTTGCCGCCGCCAAAAATCATTACCTTCTTTACGCGTTTCTTTCCATTAGTAAGGCCTAAGCGCTCACTTAATTGGTTTACTCTCTTGCTTTCTCCCATTACATGAACGATGTCATTCTCTTGTAACTGGGTAAGACCATGGGGAATTAGCATTTCACCCTCGCGGGAGACAGCAACAATTAGCAGGTTGTCTAGGCCACTAAGATCCTTCAGTTGCTTGCCTACAAAACCTTCCACCTGGCTAACATTAAAGTCAATCATCGAAACCCTACCCTTGGCAAAGTCCTCTGAGTGCAGATTGTAGCTACGGGACAAATAGCGGGACATCTCATTGGCAGTTGCCAGGTCAGGGTTAACGATATGGTCAATGCCCATTTCCGCCTTAATGAAGCTGAGCTGCTTGGTGTACTCTGGGTTTCTAATACGGGCAATGGTGCGCCTACAACCCAATTTCTTTGCTAAGCTACAGATAAGGACATTAGTCTCATCACTGCCAGTACAAGCTGTTAACAGATCATAGGTCTCGATATTTAACTCTCGCAATACTTCTAGTTCAATGCCGTTGGCCGTAACCGTAAGCACATCTAGATGGTCATTTATGCGTTCAATTACTCTAGCATTCGTATCTACCAAAGTGACATCGACATTGGTGTTTAACAAGGATTCGGCCAGTTTTAAGCCCAGCTTCCCAGCTCCAACGATCATGACTTTCATTTTACCATCTCCCTCCCGCATAATGCGGCGCCCAGCTATTCAATGTACACTTATGTTAATAATAATCTTAGAAGAAGCTTGCGTTGTCAACTATACCAACAATAAGCATACAAAGATTAACCAAAAAAGGGCTGCACCTCCTTAGGCGCCAGCCCCCTATTCTAGCTATTTATAAACCACATCACGGGTTAGCGAATGCACTTGCTGCACCCACACATTCCCAGGGGCAAAGGTCACCGGGCTACCATCATCCAGTAAGTACTGAAAATGGGCTTCCGGCTTTTCCTTATGCCAAGTGCCGCTTAGAAGCTTCCCCTCCCGCAAGAACAATGCTCTCCCCTGACCAATGACATTAATCTCGCTCTGTATGCCATCCACCGGCACCTCCACCGTCTTAACCGGCGCTTCAAGGACAATAATATTCTGGGCCTGAATCGGCTCTTGCTCCGCCGTCACATGAGGCGAGCCATTAAGCAGACGGCTATAACACTGTCCGTCGTCATCATATACCCAGGAAACTTCATAGCGGGAGCTATACTTAATCTTCACCTCGCCCACCTCCTGCCCGTCTGGCCACTCGCCGGTGGGCAATTCGGGCAAGCCGCGAGAGGGGTAGCTTCGCTCTTTGGCCAGCGCTAGCACCGCTTCACTGGTGGCATAGGTGGCATGGGGGCTCTTGCGCTGCCGGTCCACAAAAAAGGTGGAACCGGCGTTAGTAATAGCACAGACACTCTTGATACCTAAAGGCTTACGCAGATTTAAGGCATCCATATTTCCGCCCACATGGACCAAGGGCACGTCATAGGGCTTGGCCACCTGCAAGTAATAATAACGGATGCTACGGATAGGGCCTACACGTATCGGATCCTGGGAATAGAAGGCGGCCAGAAAGCGGGTGATGCCGGTTTCACAAACAAACTCGTAAACCACATCCGCCTTATCCAGGCCATGTTGGGGTCTGGCGGCACTGTGGTTGTCGATCATTACCATAAATGCCGCTGGTAGTTCCGGACTGGGTTCGGGCTCTAAAGGAGCAACAATGGGTCCGGGTGACGGATCATCGCTGTCGCTGGGATCTGGTGCATTGACCGGACTACAACCTGCCATAATAAGCGTAGCCAGCAATATCAACAAACATGAAAGACGCTTCAACATGCAGACCCTCCTCTCTCTTTCCTCGCCATAATACCATATTTGCCCATGAATTTGGTTATGCTAGCACAAAGGGGGAGTGCTCATGCCTACAGCTACAATAGAAATTACCGCATACCATGCGGAGGTGTGCTTTGATAACTTAGTCATTCAAACAGGAAGCGAGGAAACACCCTCGCCTTTTCAGCTATTTCTGGCTTCCCTCGGTGCCTGTGCCGGGCTAAATGCGGCTGGCTACTGTGAGAACCACGAGCTACCTACCGAGGGACTGAAAATCATTATGGACGTAGAGCGAGATCCGGACACCCGGCTGGCTAGTGCGATTAAAATGCAGCTGGTGCCACCCAAAGGCTTCCCTGAGAAGCGCAAGAAAGCTCTATTACGGGCGGCGGAGGCCTGTTTTGTTAAACGGCACTTTACTTCGCCACCACGCTTTGAAACAACCATCGCCGAATAGGGAATAGGGGCTGTCGCAAAAGCACAGCCCCTAGTTACATCTAGGCGCTAGGACACGCCAGTTTAACGCTGCGGACCTACTCCCACCAAGACATACATACTATAATCGATACCTTGGCTTTCGCTGCCCCCCAGGTTGCCGTTGACATGTTGAAAGACAATGCGGAGCCGACATTGCTCGCCAACAGCTTCCAGGGTCAATTGGTCCGCATTGAGCATATCCTTTGCCGCTAATCCGCTATCTTTTAACTCCATTATGAACTCCTGCAACCCTGTAGCCACCAGTTCCTCTCCCTGTGCGTTCTGCACCGATACCTGCGCCTCCAACGGCGACAAGCGCTTCACCACCAGTTGATAGCCGTCGTTACCAATCTGGAAATCGTAGACTTGCTGGGTCTGCTGGCTGTAGGAGTTTGCCTGTAACAGAACATCGTAATCGGCTATAGCTAGGGGACCTTGCTGGTTGAGGCTAAAGTGGAAAAACTCGCCCAAATCGGGTGTATAACTATAAGTAGGAGCAAAGCCCAGCACCTGTTGCATGTCCCTATAAGTGCTAAAGTCGTCGGGCAACCACGCAACCTGAGCCAGATAACCTCGTAGTTCTAGATAATGCAAGATGTTGGTGGTTTCTCGACGCACCGTAAAATCCACATCCGGCTGCGCTTCCGGCCGGCCAGCAACTAACACCCCTGCTTCTTGCAGTATCTGTTCTAGCCTCTCAATCTGGCTAATACGCGATACGGTGAAGGCATCGACTGGCGGCACCACCGAAACTATGGCAAAGGCAGCTGCTAAGAGGGCAATGATACCGTTCTTGGTTTTAGGGCGTAGTGTTAAAATCAACCCTACCGCCAAAGAAAAGATCCCGAACAGCGCCACATAGTAACGGGATTCGGTCACACCGTAGGCCCGCAAGCGAATTGAGACCGACATCAACTGCATACCAACTATAGGGATTAGTACCTTCGGAAAGATAAACTTGTAAAGAACAGCTATTCTATTGCTTAAGCGGCTGGCTAAAACAAATAGCACCAGCCCCACCGCTGAGTAAGCCAGAATCATAGGCCCCAATTGACCGACAGGCCACTGACCACTGATGCCTATCTTAACGAAATAGGAAAACAGGACTACTGTGTAGGCGGTCATCAGCGGAATGGCAATCTGAGAGACCAAAATCTCCAACACCCGAGGGAATTGGCCTGCTTCGGCCACGTTTCTTGTATCGGCGTGAAACTGGGGCAAACGAGCCAGATAACTAAGAGTAGCAAAAGATATCCAGACGATGGCCAGCATATAGCCGAAAATATCACCATCTATATCAAAGAGCAGGATATCAATGGCCACAAATAACAGTGCCAACCCGGCTGAAAGCACAGCAGCATAGAGAACGGAAGTCAATGCCGACTTAAAGTGGATAAGGGCCACCGTATTAAAGTCGTTCTCATTGCCAAAGGAAGGCAGCCATACATAAATGCAGAACATGGCGAACACGGCCACCATGGTTCTGGCGGCGACTCCGTAGTCGATAGCCGACACGCTGGCAATGCTGAAGTAATAAAGCACGGTGAGTGTGATGGCTAGACTATAAGCACCCAGGCGCCGTTTTCCCATATACATAAAGCGCTCACAGGCAAACTGGGCCGTAACTCCAATGAAGGAACCTAACAAGAAAACAAACATTAGTTTCTGCACAATAAGATCGGGGGTTCGGTGTTGAGAAATCATGTAGCAGGTCAGCGCTGTACTGCTAAACAAACAGATGGCCGTTAACGGAAAACGAGTTACCGCTTGGTAAAACCCCTGCAACATCCTACCTAGTGTTGTAATAAATGACCTCATGTTCTCCCCTCCTTAGCCTTGTTGTCTTCACTATAACCATATTTATCTTTTCCCATTTTATCCCCGTGCCCTGGGCCTAGGGCTTTCCCATGACTTCGCCGCTGCCCTATCTATTCCTGCCCCCTATGGATTCCGCATTGCAGGGAAAAGATGGTTGGGAACGAAAAGGCCGGGGCACGCTCTAAGCCCCCTACAAGGAAAGGAACGATCTAACCGGCATAACCGATTATATCCTCATTGATGGACAACTAGAATACGTACTGGCAAAGGCGGTGCCCTAAGGCAACAAAGCCAACTTTGGTAACTAACGTGGAGCAAAAAAGAGGGAAGGATAGAGTAAACGAGAACTTGGTGAGTAGATTTATCTAGGGAGGCGAGGCAATTGCAGAAAAGACCTTTTGTAGCGGCAGATATTAACCGTTTTATCTTGGTAGGGGAGCCCCAAGTTTCGCCCAATGGGCAAGAGATCGTTTTTGTGCGTCAGGAAGCATGTGTTGAAGACAACAAATCTTACACCACGCTATGGCTGGTAAATACCGATGGAAGCAATTTGCGCCCTCTGACCCACGGCAAACATAACGATCGCTCTCCCCGCTGGTCACCCGATGGCCAACGGATAGCCTTCATAACGGGAAGAAGTGAGAGTAGTAAACTGTGGATTCTAGATTGGAGGGGCGGCGAAGCCTGGGAGTTAGAAACCGAGGTGGCTGTAAACTCGGCTCCCGTGTGGGCACCCAACGGGAAACAGATTGCCTTTACCGCCCGCACCTTCCCCCATGGTGACGAGTGGATACCCTATGCTGGAGCCCCTGTCGACGATTACCGGCGGGCTAAGGAGCAGGCGGAGGAAAGGCTAGCTAAGAAGGGCAACAAGGAAGCCAAAGTTAGTGATGTAAAGGTCATCACTCGGCTGCGCCACCGCATGGACGGCGTGGGCTACTTTGGTGATCTGCGTAGCCAAATCTTTGTGGTCGATGTCCCCGAGCAACCGGGTGCAAAGCCCGACTGTCGCCAACTTACTAGCGGCGATTTCGACCATCACAACCCCAGCTGGTCGCTAGATGGCACAGAACTTTATTTTACCGCTGACCGCTCGCCCCAAGCCGATTGGCAACTCAAACAAGACCTATGGAAGGTGGGAATCGAGGGAGGTGAACCGGAGCGGGTGCTCCAGTGGCCTGGCTTCATTGCTAGCCTCAGTTGCTCACCCGATAGCCAATGGATAGCCTTTGTCGGCCATGATAGGAGCCGGGGTGGTTCCACCTCCACCAACCTGTGGCTCATACCCAATACCATCGGCCTGCAGCCCGAGGCAGCTCGCAACTTAACAGCGCAGTTGGACCGACCGGTGGGGCACAGCCCCAGCTCCGATGTGCGCTATACGGCCGGCAATCTGCCCTTCCAATGGCAAGATGATAAACACATCGTCTTCCACTATGGCAATCGGGGAGCGGCCTGCATCGGGCAAGTGAATATTGAATCGGATCAGGTGAAGGTGCTCTGGGAAGACCCGCTACGAACAACGTCGGCCTTTGATCTAGACTCTAGCGGCGGCTTGGTAATGCAAATTGGCGGGCCCACCCGGGCAGAAGACCTTTACATAGTAAAGGGTACTGAAGAAAAGCAGCTGACTAACTTCAACCAGGCCATCTATGAAGAGTGCCTGATAGCCCCTTGCCAGCGCCTAACCTATACTGGAGATCAGGGCTGGGAAATCGATGGCTGGCTGCTGACGCCGCCCAATTGGGATGGGCAAACCCGGTTGCCTACTGTGCTAATAATCCACGGCGGGCCCCATGGTGCCTACGGTTCCAGCTTCATGTTCCAAGCTCAAATTCAGGCTAGCAATGGCATTGCCGTCTTCTACACCAACCCCCGCGGCAGCCAAGGCTATGGACAGGATTTTGCCTATGCGGTGGTGGGTGATTGGGGTGGCAGCGACTACTGCGATCTAATGTTGGGCGTAGACCATCTAGTGGCCCAAGGAGTAGCAGATGGTGACCGCCTAGGCATCATGGGCTGGAGCTACGGTGGTTTCATGACCAGTTGGGCTATCACCCAAACCCAGCGCTTCAAAGCCGCCATACCAGGGGCCATTGTCAGCAATCGCCACAGTTTCTACGGCAGCAGCGACATCGGCTATTACTTCGGTGAACACCATTTTGCCGGTACACCCTGGAGCGAGACCGACCGGCTATTAGATCGTTCTGCTATTAACCAGGCCCATCGGGTAGAAACACCGGTGCTTTTCCTGCATGGCGAGAATGACCTTCGCTGCCCCATAGAACAAACCGATCAATTTTTCACCGCTCTGCGCCGCCAAGGGAAGCCGGCGGTGATGGTGCGCTATCCGGGCGAAACCCATGCCATAAAACAACCGCGTCACAAGGAGGATCGCTATAAGCGCATCTTGGCTTGGTTTAAGCATTATCTAGGTGAATAGCGATCGATAACGGGGCTGCTCGCCCGCTGGCGAACAGCCCCTAATCACACTTACCTCTCCTATTAGCAACAAACTCTAGCGCTGCCAATCGAGCCACTCTTGGGTGTACTGCCATTGCCCTCTTTCTGTAGCGCGCGGCTCCCTGCCCAAAAACGCTCCCGTCTCCGCATCAAAGTAGGCGTAGTCCACCCCCGGCATATTCGCTAAAGGAATAGCATAGGCCAGCCTGTCCTCATAACCTTGCCCATTCACAACCGTTAGATGGGGTGTCCCATTAACAACCAGGGTTGGGTCTAAGCTATTAATTATTTCCTCGGCGCTCAGGGAGGCGGCGAAGTTCAGTGGGAGGGGGTATTTATCGTAATATAGATCACATTGCAGCCTAATACCTGTAGCCACGCCGTCGTTAGCAAACTGAGAACAGTAAGACCAAAGTTGGCGACTGTGTAAGGGCACATCCTGCCGCAGCACTACAAACTCCATGCTATAAGAGGTAGCGTCCTGATGGTAACGGTAGGGGACAATTTCCTCGCCTTCCGTCTGGGCCCAGGCCAAGGCCAGAATCCGCGACAACTGGGCTAGAAGCTCTAGGTCGGGCCTAGGTAAAGAGGCCTCCACTTCCACCACGTGTCCTCCAATTTCACTAACCAACACAGTCAAATCCACAGCTGGGGACCGAATTGCGAAATCAACTCGCCACAAGTTACCGTCAGTTTTCCTGCCTCTATACATCCTAATCTTTGGCTCTTCCTTGGCCACCAAGTTGGCGTTTTGCAGGAACTCCTGCGCCCGTGCCAGCGCCTCGGCTTCGGTAATCCTAGCTTCGCGACTATACCATAGTCCCGGCCAGCTCTGGGGCGCCTTAGCCCGCCCCGCCGATGGGCTTGGTAACCCTCATCCTGTTCCCCCGCATCTTGTAACGCCATTTGCTCGAGCCAGCTATCAAAGGCTTCCCGTACCGCCGGAGTATCCTTCAACTGGTGCCAGTCGCGACTATAAACCAAGCCCAAGAGAGTCTCTGTCCGCTCTCTGGTGGCAAGAGCCCATTGGCGCAGCTCATGCAGAGATGCTCGCGTTTCGTGGGGAAAGATACCCTGTAATTGGCTAACATAGGCAAAATATTCGATAATTGGTCCCCAGGGGTGATGGAGCATCGTATTAAGCATGTAATCATTACGCCACGACGGTGTGAATGGTGCTACAGCCAGTTGGCCGTAGGCCCTCTCTACCGTAGTTACGGCGCCCTGCAGTGCTTCATTTCTCATGGCCTCTTCTGGGTCCAGTAGGATCTGGGTGAGCTGTTGATCTATGATTGCTAGCCCGACTGCTCACGCAACCACCGGGCCAGTGACTCCCTCTGGGCACTTTCTATCTGAAGATAATATTGATATTTCTGGTTAGCACCCCATCCAACCAAGGCTACTGCCAACAGGATTAAACCTACCAAACACCACCGTTGCCAGCGTTTGCGCAACCCTTCTCCCTCCATTGCTTTACTTTGCCAATCTCTACTAGTATTCTATGTTTATGCAGCAGTTCCCTGCATAGAAAAGGCGTGTCGCCAGTCAGTAGCGACACGCCTATGGGATCGATTTACGGTTACTTAGAGTATGGACTCGCTAACCCCCGCAATGCCGGCCATCATATTGGCCAGATAGAAGATCAATTGGGGCCCCTTGTAGGCATCGGTAGAATCCCACCATTCTTTGGTGGTGTGTACCATACCCGCCTTACCACCACCGCCAATACAGACGGCAGGAATGCCTTTGGCAATGGGTGGGTTGGCGTTGGTATTTCCCCCGTGACCTAGTATGGGCTCCATACCTGTGTCTTTGATTAAGGCATAGGTAGCCTGAACGATAGGTGCATCTGCCGGTTGGGTGCCGGCCTTCACATCCACATAGGTTTCGATGTCATAGGTGATGGTATCCATCCCCCAGCGGGCCGTTTCTTCCGCGCAAGCCTCTTTAATGCACTGCAGCACCTTACCATAGAGAATATCTAGTTCCACCTGGCAGTCGGAGCGCATATTCATCTTGATGGTGGCCTGAGGAACGATGGCGTGTACCCCTGCGTCGTTGCCGGCGTGGAAATTGCTGACCGCATAAGTGGTCTTGGGTGATGCGGGAACTTCGATATCGGCGATTTTTGCTACTGCCCGGGCCGCCGCATGCAGCGGATTGGCCACCTTGCCAAAAGCCCCATAGGCGTGGCCCCCGATGCCGTAAAAATTAACGGCAAAGGTCTTCATGCCCGTGGCCTGATAGGTGATGGTGTCGATGCTAGCGCCATCGATGTTAATACAGCCAATGATGTTGTCATGGTCAGCCAGAAAATCCTTTATGCCGCCAAAACCGCCCATGCCTTCCTCCCGGGAAGTGCCCATAAAGATGATGTCATGGTCGGTCTCAATCTGGCTATGGTTAAAGGCCCGTAGAACCGATAATACGGCCGCCAATCCTCTGGTATCGTCGGCCATGCCGGGACAATGGTATACACCATCCTGGGACTGAGGACGACCGCTAACGGTGCCTTTAGGAAAGACCGTATCCATGTGCCCCTCAATGACAATAGCCTTTCCCGTGTTCCCCTTGCCCCGGCGGATACCAAAGGCATTGCCATGCCGATCCACCTGCACGTCTTCTAGGCCTAAAGCCGCCAGTTTATCGGCAAAGGCTTTAGCTCGCTCCCCTTCTTCAAAGGTGGGCGCCTCAATGACGACCAGATCCAGCTGATCCTCTAGGGTGTTTTGCTGGTCGGCTTTAATAAAGTCTACGCCACTCTGAACAGCTTCTATCCCCTTGAGGAGCTTATAGGTCTCTGCGATCTTCTTTGATACAACGTACTCCACTGTAATGCCTCCTCCCGTTTTGCTTTCTATGTTCTATTTCTGACACTGCATCCTTATCCCTGCCGCACGAACAAAAAAAGGCTCTCTGGGCTACAAGCCCGGAAAGCCTTTACCTTAAAGCCTAGATCAGTCGACAGAATATCACATTGTCAATGTCCATAGTGGCTGGGCTTTCTACATCATCCCTGGAATGGCCAAATTGTACACGGGCAGCCACTGCACCTGGGGGCGCCGGCTCGGTGATGCCAGCGTATACCAACCATTTAAAGGTGGCGTTTTCGGGTTGATCAGTTTGCATGACTAGGCTCAGCCCCAGCCCAATTTCGTTACCGTTCCTATCTAGCCAGATAACCTGGGCCGTACCGTTAACCAACTCGTTGCGGGCTCGTAAAGCGAAGCTGAACAGAAAACAACGATTTTGAGCATGACGGAGAGGAACGTCTTGGAAGAGGAAAGAGCC
>MTKW01003770.1_pt1 | contig 18404 bp, 11 predicted proteins | sample 1042761 | NCBI WGS metagenome assembly MTKW01 (sample SAMN06205366, study PRJNA360243) | anaerobic digester metagenome | biome: Wastewater treatment plant; feature: Anaerobic digester sludge; material: sludge; isolation source: anaerobic digester fed with sludge from wastewater treatment plant ... | reverse complement strand
AAATAAAAGCTCCCTCCCAATGACAATAATTTTTATCTTGTCATCCAGAGCGAAGCGAAGGATCTTGTGAGAAAACCAACATTTCGTTCAGGATAACAGTGGGTATATAAACATGAAGCCGCCGATTGGCCGGGGTGATTGCGTTCCGGGTGATAATGGCGGGACGGTAGTGGTTAAGATTCTTCGGTCGCATCCGCTCCCTCTGAATGACAATAAAACAGGCTCCGTCCCAATGACAAAAAAGAAGTGCCCCGGCTAACACTTTTGGTTTGTAAACCCTATAAAGATGGTCTCAAGCGCGGCTTTCTTTACCGGCCGTATAATTTTTCACGGCCTTCATGGCCTTTTTGGTCAACTCGGTAAGAACGCAAGAGAGGACCGTGGTGATGAAAATCACTACCAAGATCTCCGGCACGTTCTGCTGCCAGAAAGCGCGGAAGTAAATTCCGGAGATCCAGCCGATGATGATCCACTGCCAGATGTAGATCGGGGTGATATTGTAGCTCATATAGCGGTAGAACCTGAAGATGATGTTTTTGGGCACGTACCTGTTCAGGCAGACGGCGAGTGCCTGATGGAACATAACGAAACCCAGTACTTTGATGACGATCTCCGGCGAGTTATAGATAAAATCGGGGCCGAGAATTTTAAAATAAATATAACCGGAAGGCCGGTTGCAAACATCGGTCAACAGGATTCCCAGTGCAAAGGTGAGGATGGAGATAAGCATGAAGCTGCGCTCATGATTGCGGAAGCTTCCAATCCTGATGAGCATGCACCCGAACATCGCCCCCAGAAGGGTGTAGCAGAAGGTTGGGAAAAAGGGGAACCAAACGTGAGCACCGCCGCCCCAGAGCGGCTCCAGAACCCGATCGATGTAGATGTTTCCGGTCATCAGGGGGGCAAGGAAGGGCGAGATAAGGATCACCGCCAGGGCCATATAGAGCCAGTAGACGGGCTTGACCACCCCGCGAAAGACCTTCCGGAGGAGGGCATAAGCAAGAAAGGCCAACCCCGCAAATTGAAAGATATCCACGCTGAAAAACATGTCGCCTAGGTTCCGGTAAGGGGCAAAGGCCTCCATGCGCAGCGTGCCCCGCGAGACCCCGATAATGACGGGCAGGAAACGCAGCGCATTGAGGGCGTAACCGGCGGCCAAAATGGTCAGGCCCCGCTTTATAATAGTCTGCGTGGAGGAGCGGGCATAGACCAGATAGATGCCGATGTAGATCTGAAAAAAAGCCTTCCCGCCAACAGGCGCCCATAAAATAATATAGGAAATAAACCCTAGCAAGGAATCGTAGACCACTGCCTCAGAGCCCAGGAGCAATACGGCATGGTAGATGATAAACCCGAAGATGGCATAACCCCGGAGCAAATCCAGCTCGTCGATACGGGGCGGCTTGCTATCGGCGGAAATGATGTCCACGGGCTCCAGAAATAGCGAGCGCGCCGACTCTTTGAGGGAGAAACGTTTCTCTTCAGGGGCGGCGCCGCCACGTTTTTTACTCTTTCCACCGCCCGATTTTTTTGCGCTCATTCTTAGACCTCCATGCCGCTGCCTCGGGTCTGACCGGTGGCCGGAAGACCACTTTTTGCGACCCCACTGCTCTTGTTCCACGGCAACCCAAGAGGAAAGCGTCAGAATTATATAAATATTAATTCTACTGTTACTGTGGATAATCCTTTTTTAAGATTATGGCCACCAACCCGACGTTGTCTTGCCGGCCGTATGTCCCTACGTTGTACTCCCAAACATCAGTTTCACTTAGAACAGAACAAAAGATTATGCACGATACTATTCGCTCCGCTCAAGATCCTTCGCTTCGCTCTGGATGACAGGATAAAAAAAGGAATGATAGGGCGGAGGCGCTCGGAATGACAGGGTGGGGCGTTCGTAATGACACCCCTTTTTGTCATCCTGTGGGAGCGATACTCCTCTGTCATCCAGAGGGAGCGGACAGCCTTTTTTGCTGTCATCCAGAGGGAGCGGCCGCGCTAGCGGACGCGACCGAAGAATCTTAACCACCACAGTGCCTCCATTATCATCCGGAACGTAATCACCCCGGCCACATCGGCCCGACGTTCTCTTACCGGCCGCCTTCCTCAACGCTGTACTCCCAAACCTTGGCTTCATTCAGACGGAACAAAAGATTATGCACGATACTATTCGCTCCGCTCAAGATTCTTCGCTGCGCTCTGAATGACAAGATAAAAAACGGAATGACAGGACGGGGGGCGTTCGTAATGACAGGTGGGGACGCTCTGAATGACAGATAAATTATTAACGAAGCAGGGCTTTCATAGCAATAATAAAGGAGCGGTCCCGGATCTGCAGCTTCAGGAATATTCTTTATTTTTCAAATTATGTTATAATAAAAACGCATCGAGGGGCATACTTTTTCAGCAGGAAAGGATGAGAATAAAAATAATGAAAGAGAGGTTCCGGTTATGCGGCTGAGATGGAGATGGTTCGGAACGGCGGCGATATTGATGAGCGCGGGAGGGAGCTCGATCATCTTTGATCCTTTTGTATCGATGAACGGAAAGATAGATGCCTATGACCATACGGTGGCGGCGGAGGCCGACGGCATCCTGATCACGCACGGCCATTTTGATCATCTGGCCGATGTGCCCGATCTGGTCGGGAAGTACGGACAGGATATTTACTGTTCAGGAACAGCGGCGCAGACCCTGCGCCGGGAGGGCGTGGATGAAAAGAAAATCAGGGTCGTGGCTCCGGGCAAACATCTTAAAATCGGAAATTTCAATATCACCGTACGGCGAGGACGTCATATTGTCTTTGATCTGAGACTGATCCTCCGCACCGCCTTTAACCGGCGGGTATTTACCTACCGGGATAATCTGCGGAAAATTGCCGGCCTGAACCGCAGGTATCCGGCGGGAGAGGTGATCATCTGGGAGATCGAGGCGGGTGAAAAGCGGATTCTGCATCTGGGCAGCCTGAATCTGGCGCCGGAGGAGGTTTACCCACGGGGGGCCGATCTGCTGACCGTTCCTCTGCAGGGACGGTCGGACCTGAATGATTTTGCCATGGATATCCTGCGCCGCCTGGAACCGAAGGCCATCTACCTGCACCATTTTGACGATACTTTCCCCCCGGTAACCGACAAGGTGGACTGCCAAGGTTTTGCACGGGAGGTACGGCGGGTATTTCCGGCGATGGAGATCATCACGCCCGCTTACGGCGAGGAGTTTGTGCTTTGAGCAGCCCGGGCGACGGCGGCGGCCTTTCAACGATCGTCCCGGAACCGGCCAGGAAAATAAATGGGTCTTAACCGGAGAATCCCCGACCCTTTGCGGTCTTTTCCCGCTTGTAAAATATAACGATCAACAGTGAAGAAAACAGCACGAGCAGCAGGCTGAACACCTGAGCCTCGGTGAGCCAGGCCCACAGGATATAGGCATCTTTCTCCCGGAAAAACTCGGTGGTAAAGCGCAACAAGCCGTAATATGCAAACATGCTCAAGGTAACAAAGCCAACGAAGGGGCGCACCCGGTACAGCCGGAGCAGGAGGATAAATCCGAGGAACGCCAGCGCGGAGGCATAGAGCTGAACGGGATGACGGGGCAGATCGCCCGCGGTGGTCATGACCACTGCCCAGGGAACGTCGCTGACTTTACCATAACAGCAGCCGCTAAAAAAACAACCGATGCGCACCAGAGAGTAGCCCAACAGGAAATAAGGCACCATTATATCGGCCACGATCATCGAATTGATCTTCCGCCAGCGGCACCAGACGATGTTGGTCAGGGCTCCCGCGATCAACGAACCGTAATAGGCCATCCCCGCAAAACGCGGCAGAAAAACAAGTTCCGGCGCTAAATAAACAATTTCCCAGTTCTGGATGATATAGAGCAGGCGGGCACCGACCAGGCCGAGGGCGGGGACGATGAGGCTGACCTCGACGGCCCGCCGGAGAGTAAAACCTTCCAGTTTTATCAGATCACGTACCGCCCCGGTGATGCCGATAATCAGAGCGATGGTCATCATGGTTGGGTAGGGGGCAAACCTGATTCCGCCAAAGACAAAAATGTCGGGGTTCAATAAATCATCTCCTTAAAGTCCTTAAAGCCGGAAAGGAATCGGAGTATATGCGGCCACTCTACCAGTGGTCAAAATCTTTATCATCGATCAGCCACTTCCCGCCGACATAGGTGAAAGTAAGGGTGAAATAATTGTCAGATGAAATATCAGCCAGCCGGAAACGATAGACGGGCCGGCGCGGATCTTCGGATTTCAGGGTCAGATCCAGATTATCGAGATTTGCCGTGATGATGCCGCCGCCGCTGCCGCCGGGGATAACCAGCCGACCATCGTGCTCCGTAACGCACAGTTCTTCAATCAGAATCTCCGCTTGCTTGGGGGTAAAACAAGACTCCAGGTATTTCTTAACCGCGGCCTTGGTGGTGCCGATCTCCGCTTCAAGATAGATCAGTTCCTGCCCATCGCGCTCGAAGGAGCCGGCGTTTTTTTCACCGCCCGACATCAGGTACAGGACCTTCTCCAGCGCCTCCGTTGCCAACAGCTTCGCCTGCTCGGGGGTGAGTTCGGCAGGTGTATCTTTGCCGTCGCGGGGAGCGCCGTTTCCCGCCCCCTCTTCTTCGGCATTACAACCACAGCCGGAAACCACCATCAGAAGCAGGAGCAGAAGCAGAAAGGCAGCCGCCGCCAAACCATAATACTTCTTCCTCATCGTCATGGTCATCATGCCCCTTTCCAGTTCCGGGATATGGGATGGATTTATAGATTAACAGCCGCCGGCATCCGAAAGAGGCTTCCTCCCCCGGCCCGGAGTTCGGGCGGCCGGTTTACACCTTTATTTCCTGAAGACGCCTTATCCGGTCCTCCAAAGGAGGGTGAGTGCTGAACAGGGCATTCATGCCTTTGGCCGAAAGCGGGTTCATGATAAACATATGCGCGGCCGCTTCATTTACATTGATGGGCTGCCGCCCCGTCAGCGTATAGGTCTGCATCTTGCCGAGGGCCTGAGCCAGACCGCGGGGATGACCGGCGATGGCCGCCCCGGTGGCATCGGCTTCGTATTCCCGCGTACGGGAGACCGCCATGCGGATAAGCATGGCCGCAAAAGGGGCCAGCAGCAGACCGATAACACCCAATAACAGGGTGATTATTCCGCCTCTTTGGTTACCGCGCCGGCCTCCCCCCATGGAGTAGCCACCCCACATTCCTATACGGGAGATAAAGGTCAATGCACCGGCCATGACGGCCACAATGGTATTGATAAGAATATCATGATTGCGGATATGGGCCAACTCGTGCGCCAGAACACCTTTCAGTTCCTCATAATCCAACAACCTTAGAAGACCGGCCGTAACCGAGATTACGGCATGCCCGGGGTTGCGCCCGGCGGCAAAGGCATTGGGTTGCTCCACCGGCATCAGGTAGAGGGCAGGCATGGGCATACCGGAACGGGTAACAAGTTCGCGGACAGCACGATACACCGCCGGCGCCTCCTCCTCTTTCAACGGACGCGAACGGGTCATCACCACCGCCAGTTTCGCGCTGTACCAGTAGGAAATAAAGTTTATCAAGGTGGCAAAGATAAAAGCCACGATGAGACCATCTTCCCCGGCAATTGCCCCTCCAAAGAATATGAGGATGACGGTTAACAGGATCATCAGGAGTAAAGTTTTAAAACGGTTCATGGCATCACATACTTCCTTATCCGTCTATACGTCTGCTACATGACCGGCAAGCAACCCCGGTTAATATAATATTATACAGATGGGCACATGAAATTTCAAGGGACGGATTAAGATGCAGTCATGTCAAAACCTTTGAATGGCAGGTTTATTTTTTTGTCATCGGGAGGGAGCATCAGCCTTTTTTTTATTGTCATCCAGAGGGAACCCTTTTTTTCTGTCATCCAGAGGGAGCGGCCAGCCTTTTTTTCTGTCATCCAGAGGGAGCGGCCAACGGACGCGACCGAAGGATCTTAACCACTCACGTCCCGCCAACATCACCCGAAACGCAATCACCCCGGCCACATCGGCCCGGCGATGGCTTGCCGGCCGCCTTCCTCAACGTTGTACTCCCAAACCCCAGTTTCACTTAGGACAGAACTAAAAGATTATGCACGATACTATTCGCTCCGCTCACGATTCTTCGCTGCGCTCTAAATGACAAGATAAAAATCTGCCCCAAAGATAAGCTTGTAATTGACGAATAGGGAGGTTTTTGAAAATCTTGAAGGGGTGCTCGAAATCCCCCCGCTCCCCCTTTGGAAAAGGGGAGATTTGACGGTTTCCCCCCTTTGGAAAAGGGGGGCCAGGGGGGATTTATTTGACTGTTCCCCCCTTTGGAAAAGGGGGGCCAGGGGGGATTTATTTGACTGTTCCCCCCTTTGGAAAGGGAAGATTCTGCCCGGTGGCCCGACGTTGGCTTGCCGGCCGTCCACCTCCACGTTGTACTCCCAAAACCCGGGTTCATTCAGCACAGAACAAAGGATTATGCACGATACTATTCGCTCCGCTCACGATTCTTCGCTGCGCTCTAAATGACAAGATAAAAATCTGCCCCAAAGATAAGCTTGTAATTGACGGACAGGGAGGTTTTTGAAAATCTTGAAGGGGTGCTCGAAATCCCCCCGCTCCCCCTTTGGAAAAGGGGGAGATTTGACGGTTTCCCCCCTTTAGAAAAGGGGGAGATTTGACGGTTTCCCCCCTTTGGAAAAGGGGGGCCAGGGGGGATTTATTTGACTGTTCCCCCCTTTGGAAAGGGAAGATTCTGCCCGGTGGCCCGGCGATGGTTTCCTGCCTACATACCCTGCAATGACACAATAATAACTTTTCTCTAAGGGACGGATATGGTGCGAGTGCCCCGGTCAAAGTCGAGCAGAAGTTCTTCCCCGCCGTGCGCAATCCTGATGCGCCCGGTATTGAATTCGGTATGGCTGTAGGGGTTATGCCAACGGGGATAGTAGCCTAACGGTATTTCCCTGCCCTTTACCGTGAAAGGAAGATCCCAACCGAATTTAACCCGGCCGATGCGGGGGGCATCAAAGTCAACGGTCAGCCCTTCCACAAAGAGTGCGGAGTTGAGCACTCCCTGCATGAAATCTTTGAAAGTGCCATCAATCTCCCGCCGTCCCATCAAACAGATCCAGGCGTTCCGCCTGCCTACGGCAATGATCTCCCGCGCAGCGTCGGGGCCTTCATACTGCCATTCAAAAGGCAGGTGGGAGTAGAGGGCGATATAACCGTCATCTTTGCGGCCAAAAACCCAGCCGCCGCCGGGAAACACTCTCTTCTCCACAACCTCGTCAAAGGCAAAGCGCGGAAAATAGGCATGGGTAAACGCATAGTGGCGGGATTCAAGCAGCCCCTTGTTCCGGTCGATATCATACAGGGCCATGAGCAGGTTATTGTACTGGACGGCGCGCGGCAAGCGCCCGTTACCCGCCCAATAACCGGGACGATGCAGCCCGTCTTCCCGCATGGAGTCGGGGTTGGTGACGAAGACAACGGCATAGGGGGAGAGCGTGGCCTGCCAGATGTGCTGCTGGTAGCCCATCTCCCCTTTATGGTAATCCTGAGCACAGGAGAGCATGTAGTCGGGGGTCCGGTAGGTTATCTTGTTCACTTCCGTCAGCGACGCCCCCGCCAGATCGAATCCAAGTCTGTCGATACCCGTTAAGGGGATACCGAGGCGGTGGGCGATACGGACGGCCTTCTTCAGGCGGCCAAATTCGGCACCGCCCAGATGCCACAGATCCCATTCGTCGGCCATGTTGAGGATGGTGCCGATGATCTGCGGATGGAGAAAGACCCCCATGCCCAGCCAGCGCGGAGCATCGTAAATATTCTTGCAGCGGAGGTCATGTTTAAATGCATCTTCGGCGGAAAGTTTAATGGAATGACGTTCATAATTGGTCATTTCCGCAGGCATATCGCGGGCTATCGCCTCCAGAACAGACGGCAGGCGGTAACGTTCACCGGTAGCAAAGGAGACCGCCGCTACATCGGAGGCCGACTGGAAACGTCCCCATCCCCAGAGGAGGGACTGCATGGTAACTATTGCATCTCCGGCGGCACTCTTGATGTGATGATCCTCGGCACGACCGTGTGAGGAGCCGTATTGACCGTAAAAAGAATCTACGGCCAGATCAAAGAGCAGCAGATCAACGAGCATGGCCGCCCGGGTGGAGAGCACTTCATCGGCGGCAAAATCGACCAGATTGAGCAGCGCCGCCAAATTGCAAGGATAGTAGTTGACTGAGTCCCATTCGGCAAAACCGGTACGGCTGTGGAAATCAATCCAGCGGTCGATGAGAGGGCGGGCATGATCCATGTGCCAGTGCCCCAACCGACCGTTGTTGGTAAAGGTTGATCGGGGAAAGAGCTGCCCGGCCAGATATTCAGCGGTGTGGTACATGATCTGGTGGTTCTCGGTGTAATGGATGATATCCGTCTTCAGAGGGTTGGGCTCATCCATCCAGTATATAAAACCAAGCAGCGTCTCCTTGATTGCCGTCTCCTGGCGGGGCTTGAGCTTTCCGGTGCCCGCATATTTGAACCAGAGGCGCAGTAGAGCGTTGACCACAAAATCGGCACAGTCGTTGCGCCGGTTGACAAATTCCAGTGACCAATCGAGGATCTCCGCGGATATATATTCCTGTCCGCCCTCCATCTTGAGAATTTCCGCCCAGATGCCATCCCGGCCGTCTTCCACCGGCTGACGGGCAGCCCAATTCAGATAGCGGCGTCGGCGATGGTTAAAGGTATCGGCCGAAGGCGTGCGCCGGAAGGGTGCATCGCCCGGTTGGGGGAGTGCCGGTACGGGATCACCCGCCCGTCTGGGGGGCCATGCGGGTTTAACCAGGGTGAGACGATCAAAGGTGACCTTGCCCACCATGCCAAGGCCAATCAGGGCGGGGATAATCCACGTCAGAGAGGATCTTTTCTTTTGGTTTTCCGTATCTCCGATGACGGGCCCGTTTTTGCTTTCTTTCATAATGTCAGCACTCCTTTTTTCCCTTTTATTATATCCGCTCTTCAGGATTGATTTAATTTTATGGTTTTCCACTGTTCGGTGAAGATAAAAGCTGATGAATTCACTGTTTTCGGTTTTTATTATATTTCGCGATAAGGAGGAAAATTCCTTTATGTTTTTAAAAACAGAAACGGAAGGTGAAAGAGAACACCGAACTGCGGCAGATGTCCATGGTGGGGTCAGATACATTCTTCATCAAGGAAGAACTCAAAGAACGGATATCGGAGTAAGGCGAGGAACTTACGTTTAGTTTATAGTTTCTTGATAAAATCTTCGGAAATGGATTCTTCATAAGATTCCGGGGAAGGCACTTCTTTACGGGCAGAGTAGCATAATCCGGCCAGAGCTAAAGAGATGACCCCCCAGAAAATCATCTCATAATAGTCCATGAAGATGCCCAGTACCACAGAGACGATCCCTGCAACGGCAAAGATAACCATGGAGATAAAAGGTTTAAAGAGCGCCATTATGGAAGCTACACCCATGGCAATGGAGATCAGCGCGCCGGCGTTTCCACCATGAAAGAGGGAAGGTTCCTCCAGAAATTTACCGCCAAAACGGGCGGAGATAGACTGGGAGAGGTTCATGATCATGGCGATGACGCCCAGTATCAGAACGGCCGTTCTCATTTTCTATTACCTCCTAGTATGGTGATGATGCCGATGGCCTCGTCTCCAAAAAGCGTAATTATCAGTTTGCGCCGGTTATTATTCTGGTGAAAAAGTTGGGCACAAACTGTTTAAAGACGGCGTGTATGTCCGGCTTGGCTTCCACGGCAAAGCCAACCAGAGCCCCTGCCAGGTACGGTGCCATCTCCTCATTCTCAAAAGCACGCGCCAGGGCATCGAAAAGTACTTTGGGCACCGGCTCATCAAATGATTCGAGAATATTGCAGATCACCGTATATGCAAAATCAGTCAACCTCTCTGTTTCGACAAAATCAGCAGCGATGTTCAGAATAAGGCCGGCAATGTTATGACCGATGATATCGGCCCGCTCTCCGCCCTGCAGGAATCCGGAGATCGCGGAGACCGGAAAATCGGCTATCAGTTCCTGAAGAAGCTCCGTGATCCGGTCTTCTTCTCTGATAAAGGCCGCCAGTTCATCTGTGGGCAGGGAGACGAGCGCATCACTGATGATCCCCCATATCCGCACATCATCTTCAATAAATGCGCCTATCTCCTTTAACGGAAACTTTTCGATGAGACTTCCGGTTACGTTGGTGATCGCCGCGATAGTTTCCGGGTCTCTCATAATGGTGGCCAGCTCGGCAAAAGGCAGATGGGTCATCAGAGCCTCCACCAGTGTCTGAGAAAATTCACCGAGACTGTTATCCTGCCTGATGTGCTGCACCAGATCATCATAGGGGATATCGGCGAAGAAGTTTTCCAGAGAAGCGACCATCTTTTCCCTGTTTTCATCTATAGCCTGCGGAAGAGCACCTTTCAGGACGCCTTTCAGCGCCTCCCCCAGCTCGGCAACCAGTTCCGGCGAGAGTAGATTGGCAATATCTCTGGCAATCTGCCCGAAAGTACGGTTATCGATATTTTCATGGCCTTCAACCATCCAGGTAAAAACGGCCAGGTGAGCGAGGTCCGGAGGAACTTCAGCGATACCCCAGGAGATTTCTCTCATGATGTTGATCTCCAGATCAAGCCCCGGCAGCTTTAAAGTATCTCCGACGGTTTTCTCTTTGGCCCTTTCTATTGATTCCAATCTCATATACTCAAAAGCCGGATCTATAAAATCTCTGAACTCACGGCATCCGAAAAAGTCATCGACCATATTGCCGATTGAATTACTGAGAGTTCCACGACCGAGCTCCGCAGCCACATTGGCAAAAAGACCGTCCATCAGACCGAAAAGATGTTCATCGCTCATACTGTCGGCGATGAACAGGGCACCGGAATCGGCTATGGCAATGATCATATCGCCGAGAAACTCCTGGAAGCGAGGATCTTCAAGAAGATCGGCAATCGTTTCCGGGCCGTACTCCAGCATCGTAAGCGCCATATCGGCAGCCACCTTATGAACACTCTTGTCTTCGATTACCTGTGCCATCATGCCGGGCATCGGCGTAATCAAAAATTCTGTAAAATCGTTTACCAGCCCCTTGACTTTTTCATCGGAGGTGAGCTCTCCCACAAATCCGGTAGTCGTCTCATAGGCGATCTGCGCACCGGCCAACATGATCCGATCAAGCAGGTTGGAGGTGCGCCCATCCTCGACCAGACGCGCGATGGTCTCTTTCAGGAAACCGTGTATCCGCTCATCTCCCAGCAGGTCGAACACGATGGAAAAGAAAAATTCAATATCTTCAACGAGCTGCTCATCCTTCAGCATCTCGGCGATAACATCGCCGATTAAATATATGAGGCGCTCATCCCTGATTATGTCGGCTACAAATTTTTTGTGTTTCTGAGCCCCTTCCAAAAATTTATCTTCTTCAAGTATCTCCCATAGTATCTCATCGAGCGCTTCCGTCAACTCTTCGTCCCGGAGGATGGAGATACTGAAATCGTTCAATGCTTGCAGGGCGTTGGTCAGCTCTTCGGCAACCAAATCGGCGGTAGGCAGCTCTTCCCGCTCTTTCTGTATCCCCAGCAGGCTCAGCAATCCGTTTACTTCCAGGTCGGGAAAGGTCCGTAGAACATCTTTTTGGGCATGGCGGTAGGCAGCATCGAGGGATGCAAAAAACCTCTTCATGGGTTTTTCCGTTTTCTCCGTCTCCCCATTGTCTGCGGATTCGGATAGCGATGCCGAATCCGCTGCGGTTGCGGCCGCAGCCACAGGCGCCCACAACGGACCGAATGAGAGAAGTAACGCCAGGATTGCACATATTATTTTTTCCGGCAACTTAACCGATGAACCTGAGCATCGCATCATGGTTCAACCTTCCTTCCCACCGAACTTCGCCGCTCCTTTTTCCTCGATCGAACCCGCCAGGAACCGGGTATGAATAACGGAACCATAAAGAAAGCGGGAAACAGCCCCCTGGTAAAGAAACGCTTGATCTTGTTAAGCCCCCAGGAGGCGGTGGACTTGATTTTCTCACGCATGGCACTGATTATTTCCGCAAAAGTCTCCGCGGAAAATTTGGCCAGAAAATCAGCCATTTTTTCGTTACTCGCAAAGGTGGATACATGGTTAAAGACGCTTTCAACCAGGGAGTAATCAAATTCAGCCAGTTTCTCGCGGATCAGATCGCTCTCCAATTGAGCCAGATCAGGCCGCCGCATTAAATATATCTCAAATCGTCCCTGCAGGTCATTGATGGTATAACCCATCCTGTAGCCACGATCTTCCTCCCTGAAGAAGCTGGTCAGGATATCGGTCGGGAAACCGGCGACACTGTCCAGCAGGATTGCCGGAATGCCGGGGTCCAGGGGCACAAGATTCCCTAGGGGAGAAGGATCTATCTCCAGCCCGGTATCCTCAAGGAGCCCCTTCAGGTTACGATTGGTTCTGATAAAGGGTACTATTGTTTCCAGCGGAATCTGGCCGGCAATATCCCGGGCCAGAGCATCCAGGCCACTACCCTTGAATGAAGCCGTTATTTTCCCCAAAGGAAATTCGGAGAGAAGATGACCGATAATCCCTGCCACCTTGTTGCCNNATAAGTGGATATTCCCGGGCAAAATCGGGCAGGGAGATGATTCCGGGTGGCAGGTTCTCGCCCCGGAGCCATTCCATCAGCACCTCCGTAAAAGAGGAAAGAGCGTTATAGGCCGCGATTTTAAATTGTTCGGGCGAAACGGGAATCAGCGTAATCCCGATAATGATCACGTGAACAGGTTCAAAGATATATCTGTCCGGACCCAGGGTGGCTTCGGTAATGCTTTCGTAGAGGGCCTCCTCGAGAAGCGCCATCAATTCTTCATCCTCGAGGAGATCGCCGACAAAGTTACCTACAGTGGTGAGAAGTTCATCATCGGTCAGGATGCCCGCAACAAGGTTCTCTACCGCCGTCGCCGTTCTGGGGTCGGCCAACACCTTGTCCGCATCCTGTATCACCCGGGTAACAACCTGCATCAGTTCGGTGAGAATGTCGCTTAAGAGTTGAGCGGCCCGGGGATCTTCAAGAATATTGCCCACGATGGCGAGAACGGGTTCCGGTGCAAGCTCCAAGATTTCCGCAATGGCGGACTGAACCCTCCTGTCTTCCAAAAAATCAACGGGAATACCCAGAGCGGTGATGATCTTTTCATCAATAAGATTACGGACTTTGGGCAACTCCTGTTCCAGAGGGGTGGCGATCTCCTCCAGGATCCCATCGGCAGTCATGCCCGCGTCCCTGATCGTTAATCGAATAGGCCGGGCAGGCAGAAGGTTAATGATCGTATCATTGATCATGGAGGTGATCACCGAAGGTGAGATGCTCTGAACCAGCTCCCGCATCGATAATATGCCGTCCTCGATCCCCGTATATAGATCTGCTTCAAAGTATTCGGCGGAAAGCTGTTTCATCTCCTCGGAGCTCTTCATCTCCACGTTGAATTCGTTCAAAATTGAGAAACGTTCGGTCGTGGCTACCTCTTCGATGATCCCGTAATTCAAAATAAAATCAGCGATGCTACCATCGATAAAACCGGCCGCACTGCTTTCTGTAAGTGTTTCGGACAGGAAGTCGCCCATCCAGCGGAGACCGCCGGAGAAGCCGGAGGTCTTCAGGATATTATCGAGGCGCTCTTCATCAGGTCGCTCATAACTGAAGAGACGGCGGATCGGATCAAAGTAGCGTTTAATCGGACTGAAGATCCTGGCGATAAACTGCTTTATCCTGGCTCCAAAATTAAGGCCATAATCCTCCAGTTCCTTTTCCACAGGTTGGGCACGCTTTGTGGCGTTTTCCCGGAACCTCTCGACCACTTCATGTTCTTCAAGAGTCTTCTTGATCAGGTCAACAAATACCGACATCACCGTGGTTTCCGGGGTGATGGTATCCGGATCGGCCCCGAGGTCGAGATATAACCGGCGCATCCTTTCCTCGCTGTGGAGTCTCTCCCAGATCGCTTCGGCGCGCGGATCCGGAGGTTCGGGTGGAAGCTCGATGCCGTCGGCCGCGCCATTGAGAATCGTCGTTGCTATCGTAAGCCCGATATAATCGGCATTCTCGCGGACAAGAGCGGCCAGGCTTCCCAGCGGAAGCCCGTCGACCAGATCATGAATCCCGGTGATAAGCTGATCCAGCTCGGCATCACCCAGCAGACCGGCGAAAGCTTCATGGGGTATCTCCACCTTAAGCCCATCGGTGGGGGAAGTATCTTCTTTATCATCAGGGCCATCCTTTTTCAGCAGGTCTCCCAAAGATTTGGAGACCAGGATTTCTTCCAAAACTTCGTTGAACAGATCCATTTTGGGGTCAACAAGTTTTTCCAGGTCTTTCAGAGGAGCACTCTTCTGAATATCGTTTAAAATTTCTTCTATCCGGGGATCTTCTTTATATTTATCGATAATTTCCTGAAAAGAGATCTCACCCATGTGCACCTTCAAAACCGGTTCCATCTCTGCTTCAAATTTTTTCATGGATCTTTCGATTACGGCATCCAATACTTTCTCGATCGTCGGAAGGAAGGCATCCTCTCCCTCTTCCAGGTGTCTGTTGACGATGGCTATCAGTTCATCTTGCCGATCACCGATGGATGCGCCGGCCGCCTCTGCCCAGAAATTCAAAAATCCGGAGACCTGATCCTCAACTTCGGACTGGTCCATAAGACCATCCAGAGGGTCGGGAGGTTCGGGAGGGAGATCGGGATCCGGGGGAGTACTATCTTCACCTACATTGTCGGCATAATAGTCCATTACTTTAGCCAAATCTTCTCCCAACAGCTCGAGCTGATATTCGAGGTCGGCTTCCAATTGGGTTTTGATCGCCTGCAGATCGGGATCATTCTTGAAAACCTCCTTCACCACTCCAATTACGGCTTGCACGATTTCATCTATCGATATGTCGGAGAGCAGATCGCCGAAAATATCTTTCATCGGTTCCAAAAAATCTGATTCCAACTTGTTTAGGGAATCTTTTAAATTATCATCATTGGAGAAAGATTCTTCAAATTCTTTTAACAGGAGATCGATTTTGTTCAGGATTTTATCCAGAGGCGCCTTTACTTTTTCGTCCTCGAGGGTGCTATCCAATATATCTTCAATCACACTCTCCACAAGAGTGGTAAGATCTTTAATTACGGCGTTGATCCTTTCATCATTGCGCAGGGATTCCAATATACCTTCGGGGACCTTCAACAGTATATCGAGCAGGTCCTGAAGCACATCAACCAGACGACCGTCACTGAGAATTTTTTTAATTGAATGTTTGATAAAATTTGCAAACTGTTCATCTTTGAGAAGGCGACTGACCTCGCCGGCCGCCCAAGTAACAAAGCCCAGAAATTCTTCGTTTTTTAGCCTTCCGGCTATGGAATCCCCCAATATCTCAGCCAACCGCTCATCCCGCAGAATCTCTACGATAATAGCATCCATATCAAAACCGGCAATGCGCTCATCGGAGGTAACATCGGCAATAACCGTATCCAGCACTGCGGCGAATTTCTCATCTTCAAGAATTCCGGCAAAGTAGTTGCCGGTAGTCTCCATGAGGGGATCCAGAAGACCTGCTTCCGATTGATCATCTAAGGGGGGAAGATCCGAGGTGGGCTCATCCTTTAACATACAACCGAACAAAAAGACCACCTGCTCGTAAATTTGTTGGGGTGATAATGCCTTGGAAGAAGGGGAATACCCCCTAGAACCGATTGTTGTGCTCGTCGCAGCCGCCGCAATAACCGGATTGAAGGCGAGGAGAAAACTTAAACAGACTGCCAAGAATACTTTGATGTTATGTAAATACACGAGCCCAGCTTCCCCCCCTTAAAGCATTCCTCGTCAAGAAAGAGGAGATACCCTATCTAATGAATGCTGTACAGCCAAGTACCATCTAGTATAAACCGGTCCAAATTAATCAGAATCTAATTAATTATAAGAAACTATAAACACAAAATTAATTATATCAGTTAAAAAAAAGTAATTCAACTGAAAAGCGGGTTCCTTTAACTGGATTTTTGCCCTGTTTGTTAAACAATGCAAACAATGTACTCACATTATACTATATTTATACGACATTTCATATCACTTTCCTGCTCTGTTAATTTATATTAATTATCAAGAACCTGATTTGGATTCCTTGACTTAACCCCCGGCAGATGTTAAAATTATTTCGTTCGGTTATCGGGTGCTTTTTGGGTTATTTTGTGCTCTTTTTACCCGGTATCCGTCGTCATAAATCTCTATAGATGTATGGTGGGTGTAGCTTAGTCGGTTAAAGCGCCAGGTTGTGGCCCTGGAGATCGTGGGTTCGAGTCCCATCACTCACCCCAATAAAACGGATATGCTGGGGTGTAGCCAAGCGGTAAGGCACGGGATTTTGGATCCCGCATGCGTAGGTTCGAATCCTACCTCCCCAGCCATTTTTTTATTTTGACATCCCCTTCTATGTTTTTATTTTTTTCAATCCAAATTCATGCTATATTTCCTTTTTAATAACTTACCGCCTACAAATAATAAAATTGTTTTTTAATCTTTAAGCCGCCTTGTTTATTCTTAACCATATGCTCTTTTAAATAAATAATGCCCGTCATNNAGTGGTTAAGATTCTTCGGTCGCGTCCAACGGCCGCTCCCTCTGAATGACAACGGGGATGTCATTCCGTCTATTTATCCTGTCAATTCGGGAGTACAACGTGGAGGCATACAGCCAGCAAGTTAACGTCGGAAAGATGGGCCGGGGGACAATGAAAGAGGCTCCCTCATATTTTCCCTGTTCGGACCGACCAATTCAAAAAAATCTGAGAAAACTCCTGCTAACGTTTAAACGGGGGGTGACCAAAAGAAGACCTCCTGGTACAAAGTTGTTAACAAAACCAGTTATACCGGAGGTCGATAATAATGAAAAAAAAGAGCCAAAAACCTAACCTGGTTAACAGCAGTATGAAGACATACCTACTGCTCTGTAAATGGCTCCGCCATATCTGCATCGGATGCATCTACGGAAAAAGTATCTTTTTGCCGATGGCGAAAAGATGGCTGGTCATCGATCTCTCGCCAGCCGAAATAGCTTAACACACCGAGAACTATGGCTATGATCCCCCATAAAAAGAGGTCGTAATACCCGGTAGGATAAGCAACTATCAGTGAGACCAGAGCGGCGATACCAAAGACGACGATAGAGACAAACGGCTTGGCCAGCACAAACGCAGCTCCGACCCCGAACATCAAGGCGACAAGCCTGCCTACCGCTCCCCCACGAGAGAGCGCCAGATCTTCAAAAGTTTCTCCTCCGACTCCTACAAAATATGCCTGTACCAGGATGATAGCCAGGAAAATCAAAGCCAGGACCAAAACAGCCTTTCTCATTAGATTAAATCATCCTCCCCTAATTCCCGTTAATGATGATTGATACCCCGCCGATAAAATCGACAGAGTCCCCACCATTTCTCTTAAAATAATTAGCAGAATATATACACCTGCACGATTTAGAAATATCTTCTCTGCCTGAATAACGATGATCAATACAGTTCAGGGATGATAATTCTTACGGATAAGTATAACTTAAAAAAAAGAAGCCGTCAACATTACGTCAACAATAAATAATCCGTCTCCGCGGCAGCCGAAATTTCTCGGAGATAAGCTTTTTTTTTAGGTCTGATTAAGTTATAATTATTAATGGCAAAGCAAGACTATGACTGTTATTTTAAACGATCTTGTTTTATGTCCCTGATCGGCACAGAAATGTTATATTGATTATATATGCTGTTATGCTGTGCGGGCGTGGCGGAATTGGCAGACGCGCTGGACTTAGGATCCAGTGGGAGCTTAATCCCTTGGAGGTTCAAATCCTCTCGCCCGCACCATGATAAATGAAAGCATTGCCTATCCCCACCCGGTCATCCAGAGGGAGCAACACCCCTTCTGTCATCCAGAGGAAGCGTCTATTTTTTTTGTCATTCAGAGGGAGTGACCTGCGGATGCGACCGAAGAATCTTAACCACTACAAGTGCCGCCATTATCACCCGGGAACGCAAGCACCCCGGCCTATCGCCGGCTTCATGTTTATATACCAGCTTTATCCTAGGCGAAATGTTGGTTTTCTCACAAGATCCTTCGCTGCGCTCTGGATGACAAGATAAAAAAACAGAATGACAGGGATGGGGGGCGCTCGGAACTGTTCCCCCCTTTGAAAAAGGGGGGCCAGGGGGGATTTATTTGACTGTTCCCCCTTTGGAAAGGGAAGATAGGAAAAATTCACGATATAGTGTACCGATGATCCGCTGCCGATTCCGCTATTATCCATCCGGAACGGAATAACCCCGGCC
>MTKW01017612.1_pt1 | contig 18411 bp, 15 predicted proteins | sample 1042761 | NCBI WGS metagenome assembly MTKW01 (sample SAMN06205366, study PRJNA360243) | anaerobic digester metagenome | biome: Wastewater treatment plant; feature: Anaerobic digester sludge; material: sludge; isolation source: anaerobic digester fed with sludge from wastewater treatment plant ... | reverse complement strand
GAAAATCCAAATCCATCCCAAAATAGGCCTGAAACAGGGCGTGAAAAATTCAAAACAGTTTCTTAAATACCTATGAAAAAGAGGCTGTATTTAGCGAAATATGACGTATATTTGTGTCGTCGTTAGCGGAGAAGAGGCGCCAGGTTACATAGCACCGGCATTTTCAGATCCGACGAAACTAATCTAAAAAAAGTAAAAATGGGAAAAGTATTGATTATCGGTGCAGGCGGCGTAGGCACTGTTGTTGCAAACAAGGTAGCCCAGAACAGCCGGATTTTCACGGATATTATGCTGGCAAGCCGCACAAAGAGCAAGTGTGATGCCATTGCTGAAGATGTTAAACGGAGGACGGGCGTTACGATCAGGACAGCTCAGGTGGATGCCGACAACGTGCCGGAACTGACAGCACTCTTCAACATGTTCAAGCCGGAACTGGTTATAAACGTAGCGCTGCCCTACCAGGACCTGACCATCATGGACGCCTGCCTGGCATGCGGCGTCAACTATCTGGACACGGCCAACTATGAACCCAAGGATGAAGCCAAGTTCGAATATAAATGGCAGTGGGCCTATCAGGAGAGATTCCGCGAAGCTGGGCTGACAGCCATTCTCGGTTGCGGATTTGATCCGGGCGTAACCAGCATTTTTACTGCATACGCCGCCAAGCATCACTTCGACGAGATCCACTACCTCGATATAGTGGACTGCAACGCGGGCGACCATGGCAAAGCTTTCGCCACCAACTTCAACCCCGAAATAAACATCCGTGAGGTGACCCAGAAAGGGAAATACTGGGAAAACGGTCAATGGGTTGAAACCGAGCCGCACGAAATCCACAAGCCGCTCACCTACCCCAATATCGGGCCCAAGGAGTCCTACCTCATCTATCACGAGGAGCTGGAATCGCTTGTCAAGAACTTCCCCACCCTCAAACGTGCCCGTTTCTGGATGACCTTCGGCCAGGAGTACCTGACCCACCTGCGTGTAATCCAGAATATCGGGATGGCACGTATCGACGAAGTGGAGTATAACGGACAGAAGATCGTGCCGATCCAGTTTCTCAAGGCGGTCCTCCCCGATCCGGGTGAACTGGGAGAGAACTATACCGGCGAGACATCCATCGGCTGCCGCATCCGCGGAATCAAGGATGGCAAGGAGCGGACCTACTACATCTACAACAACTGCAGCCACCAGGCCGCCTATGAAGAGACAGGCGCCCAGGGTGTAAGCTACACCACAGGTGTTCCGGCAACCATCGGTGCAATGATGTTCATGCAGGGAATCTGGAAAAAGCCAGGCGTCTTCAACGTGGAGGAGTTTGATCCCGATCCGTTCATGGAACAGCTCAACAAGCAGGGATTGCCCTGGCATGAACTGTTCGACGTGGATCTGGAATTATGATATAAATCCGCACGCTTATGAAAACCAAGAGTTTAGTCTCCATCAGCGACTACAGCAAGGAGGATATTCTGAGAATACTGAAAGCAGCTGCAACGTTCAAGGCAAGACCCAACCGCGATCTATTAAAAGGGAGGGTGTGCGCCACGCTATTCTTCGAACCTTCCACTCGTACACGTTTAAGTTTCGAGACGGCTGTAAACCGCCTCAGGGGAAGGATTGTCGGGTTTTCAGATGCGTCCACCAGCAGCTCAACCAAAGGGGAGTCGCTGAAAGATACCATCATGATGGTGGGCAACTATGCCGATCTTATCATCATGCGGCACCACCTGGAGGGGTCGGCCCGCTATGCGTCGGAAGTATCACCGGTGCCGATCATCAATGCCGGCGACGGTTCCAACCAGCACCCTACGCAGACCATGCTCGACCTCTTCACCATCTACGAGACGCAAGGGAGAATGGAAAACCTCACCGTCACTATAGTAGGCGACCTGAAATATGGTCGTGCCGTTCACTCGCTGATCCAGGGGCTGTCGCACTTCAACCCCTCGTTCAATTTTGTGGCGCCAGACGAGTTGAAGATTCCGGATAAATATAAAACCTTCTGCGACAAGCTGAAGATCCCCTACAGGGAGTTCACCGAATTTTCGCCAGAAGCGGTCAATTCTGCCGATATCCTCTACATGACCAGGGTGCAACGTGAGCGGTTTACCGACCTGATGGAGTACGAGAAGGTAAAAAACATCTACGTTCTGCACAATGAGATGCTGAACGGATCAAAGGAGAACCTGAAGGTGCTCCATCCACTTCCCCGTGTGAAAGAGATCAGCCAGGACGTTGACGACAATCCCAAGGCATACTATTTTCAGCAGGCCGAAAATGGTGTCTATACACGTCAGGCGATCATCTGCGACTTACTGGACATTCCAATGGAGTGAGTGTTACCCGAAGTATAAACAGGTTAAGAAGATGGGAAAAGAATTACAAGTAGCAGCGCTAAAAAACGGAACGGCAATCGACCATATCCCCACCGAAGAGCTGTTCAAGGTGGTGACCCTGCTCCAGCTGCAAAAGCTGGGGAACCGGATCACCATCGGCAACAACTTGAAAAGCAACAAGATGGGAGTCAAGGGAATCATCAAGGTTTCCGATAAGTTTTTCAGGGAGGATGAGATAAACCGCATCGCACTGATTGCACCGAACGTCAATCTGAACATTATCCGGGATTATGAAGTTATCGAGAAGAAGAAGGTGACTCTTCCCGACGAGATCATCGAGATTGTAAGATGCAACAATCCGAAATGCATCACAAACAACGAACCGATGAAAACCCGTTTCGAAGTGGTGGACAAGGAGCGTGTGGTGCTGCAGTGCCACTACTGCGAGCTGAAGATCACGAAAGAGGAGATCGAACTGAAGTAACTCAATCCTTCGCAAGAGGCAAGTAGAATGAAACATAACTGGAAACCGGGAACGCTGATCTATCCCCTTCCCGCAGCGATGATATCCTGCGGCAGCCATCCCGAAGAGTACAATATAATCACAGTTAGCTGGCTCGGTACACTTTGTACCAATCCGCCAATCTGTTACATCTCTGTCCGGCCCGAACGGCACTCCTACGAAATCATCAGACGGAACATGGAGTTTGTGATCAACCTCACCACCGAAGCGCTTGCCCGTGCCACCGACTGGTGCGGAGTACGCTCGGGAAAGGATTACAACAAGTTCCAGGAGATGGGATTGACGCCAGGCAAAGCTGTGGCGGTAAGTGCCCCCATCATCGATGAGTCTCCGCTCTCCATCGAGTGCCGCGTAAAGGAGATCATCGCGCTCGGTTCGCACGACATGTTTATTGCCGATGTAGTCAACGTACAGGCTGACGACAGATACTTTGATGCCGAAACCGGAAAATTCGACATGGAAAAGGCGAGACTCCTGGCCTACTCGCACGGCAACTATTACGGCTTGGGCGAGCATATCGGAAAATTCGGATGGAGTGTAAGAAAAAAATAGCAAAACGATAAGAGCAGATAAGTTATATGCCCGTAAATTTACCAGATAATCTCCCTGCAATTGAGATCCTGCGGAAAGAGCATATTTTTGTGATGAGCGACCTGCGTGCCTCCACACAGGATATCCGACCGTTGAGGATACTGATCCTCAACCTCATGCCGCTCAAGATAACCACCGAGACCGATCTGGTCAGACTCCTGTCCAATTCACCGTTGCAGATCGAGATAGAGTTCCTGGGATTGAAGTCCCACACCCCCAAGAACACCCCCATCGAACACCTGAAAACATTCTACAAGACGTTTGAGGAGGTGGAGGAGTGTTTTTACGACGGTTTTATCGTTACCGGGGCTCCGGTGGAGCTGTTGCCGTTTGAAGAGGTCCGTTACTGGAAAGAGCTGACCGGGATTTTCGATTGGGCACGCAAGCATGTCACCTCCACCTTCTACATCTGCTGGGCCGGCCAGGCAGCCATGCACCATTTCTACGGCATCCAGAAGTATCCGCTGGAGAAAAAGATGTTTGGCGTATTTTCACACACCGTAAACGACAAGTCGTTTCCGCTTTTCCGTGGGTTCGACGACCAGTTTTATGCTCCACACAGCCGCCACACAACGGTTTCTGCCGAAGAGATATCCCGGCAACCGGAGTTGACCATCCTCTCCCAGTCGGAAGAGGCTGGAGTCTACATTGTAGCTTCACGCGGCGGCCGCGAGTTCTATGTTACCGGCCACTCCGAATACTCCCCGCTCACGCTTCATAACGAATATCTCCGCGACAAGCAGAAGGGACTTGAATCGGTGGAACTTCCCAAGAACTACTATCAAGACAACGACCCGGAGAAAGAGCCGGTAGTCCGCTGGAGAAGCCACGCAAATCTTTTGTTTATAAATTGGCTGAACTACTTTGTATATCAGGAAACTCCGTTCGAACTTGAAAAGATAAGCGAGCTGGGTGAGCTATCCTAGTTCCATCCGGATGCAGGGAATGATGAGACCACGTGCCATAGAGTTGCTGGCTCCGGCCAAGAATAAGGAGATTGGGAAGGAGGCCATTCTGCATGGTGCCGATGCGGTCTATATCGGCGTTGCCGGTTTCAGTGCACGGATGGCGGCAGGAAACAGCGTCGGGGAGATTGCCGAGCTGGTGGAGTTTGCCCACGGTTACAATGCCCGCGTATATGCTGCACTGAACACCATCATTTACGAACATGAGCTCCCGCAGGTGGAGAGAGTGATCCGGGAACTCTATCGCATCAATACCGATGCCCTGATCATACAGGACATGGGTATCCTGCAGCTCGACCTGCCCCCAATTCCACTCCACGCCAGTACCCAGACCGACAACCGTACGGTTGAGAAGGTGAAGTTTCTGGAGAAGGCCGGATTCACGCAGGTGGTACTTGCCCGGGAGCTATCACTGGCGGAGATTGCCACGATCTCGGCAGAAACCGAAGTGGTGCTCGAGGCGTTTGTACACGGTGCGTTATGTGTCTCCTACAGCGGTCAATGCTACATCAGCCACGCCATTACTGGCCGTAGTGCAAACCGGGGGGAGTGTGCCCAGATCTGCCGTCTCCCTTTCGATCTGCAGGATGCCGACGGACGCATCATCCAGAAAAATAGACACCTGCTCTCCCTGAAAGATCTTAATCGTTACGACAACCTGGAACAGTTGCTGGATGCCGGAGTTTCGTCGCTCAAAATTGAGGGAAGACTGAAGGATGTTGTCTATGTCAAGAATGTGGTGGCTGCCTACCGACAGCGACTCGACACCATCTTCAGCAGGCGGCCGGAATATGTACGGGCCTCATCGGGCAGCAGCGAGATCCGCTTCACGCCCAATCTGTCGAAAAGTTTCAACCGGGGTTTCACCTCCTATTTTCTCAACGGCAGGCAGCGCGACATCGGTTCGCCCGACTCCCCAAAATCGATCGGTGAGTTTTTAGGAGAGGTGGAGTCTCATAACCGGAACTGTTTCTCATTGAAGAGAGCACCCCTGATCCATAACGGCGACGGATTGTGCTATCTGGACAAAAATGGCCTGAACGGCTTTCGTGTAAACCGATCGGAAGGCAGGAGAATATTTCCGGCCGTGATGCCGGAACTCTCCATCGGCACAAAAATATACCGGAACTACGATCACCAATTCGAAAGCCTCTTAAGCCAGAAAACGGCCACCAGGAAGATCGGGGCAGAGATTATTCTCCGGGAGATCTCGTTCGGATTTGCATTGCAAATCTCGGATGAGGAGCACTGTTCCTATACATGTTCGGTGCCATTTGAAAAAGTGGCCGCAACGAAACCGCAACAGGAGAACATCCGCATCCAGCTCTCCAAAACCGGAGAGACCCTGTTCGCCATCAAAAACGTGAAGATCCAATTTTCGGAAGAGTGGTTCATCCCCTCGTCGTTGCTGGGAGAATGGCGAAAGAGACTGGTTGCAGGATTGCTGTCGGCCAGGAAGATCAACTACAGGCAGCGGCTCAGTCCCCTCCGACCAACTACAGAGCCCTTTCCTGAAAAAAGCGTGACATACCTGGGCAACGTCTCCAACTCAAAGAGCCGCTCTTTTTACATACAACACCGGAGTGATGTTTTTCAGCCCGCCTTTGAACAAGTTCAGCAGAAAAACGTTCCACTCATGTTCACCAGACATTGCATCAAGTACGCGATGGGCTGGTGTCCTCGCGAAACAAAAGAGAGGTCAGGTTTCCGCGAGCCCTACTACCTGGTAACCCGGCAGAACCGGCTGAAACTTACGTTCGATTGCCGAAAATGCGAGATGCTGGTTTCGCTTGAAGATCGGCAGGTAGCAACCACAACAAACCCATAACAAGAGATATGTCACAAACTGTACAATCACTCTCCCCCGCGGCGTTCAAAGCGGTCATTGCAGACAAGAGCGTTCAGCTGGTTGATGTCCGCACCGCCCAGGAATATGCCCAGGGTACCATTGAGCATGCCCTGCTGATGGATGTATCCTCAGTAGATTTTGAACAGGAGATCGAAAAACTGGACAGCAGCTCTCCCGTTGCGGTTTTCTGCCATAGCGGTGTACGTAGCCTCTATGCCGCCACGGTACTGGCGGAGAGAGGATTTCCCGCCATCTACAACCTGACAGGCGGGATCATCAACTGGCAATAGCTCTCTCTTATTTGTGGATAGCTCTATCCATGGCATCGAATCCGGCTTCAAAAAAGATCTCCGAAACCGTGGGATGGGCGTGGATCGTATTGGCCACATCATACACCGTAGCCTCTCCCTTCAGGTAGGCGCCCGCCTCGGCAATCATGTCGGTTGCGTTCTCCGCCACAATCTGCACCCCGAGCACCTCTCCGTACCGCTTTTCGGAAAGCAACCGGATGAAACCTTCCGTATTGTTTTCAATTAACGCCTTCCCGTTGGCCGAGAGCGGGAACTCGCTTATTTTATACTCGTAGCCCTCCTCCCTTATCCGCTCTTCCGTCATCCCGATCTGTGCGACCTCGGGAGTAGTGTAGATGTTTATCGGATAGGTGGAGTAATCGAAATGGGCATCTATCCCCTTGATCGTGTTTATCACGTGGATCCCCTGTGCAGAGGCCATATGCGCCAGAAAACTCTTCCCGGTCACATCGCCAATGGCATAGAGGCCATCAATATTGGTCCGGAACCGGTCGTCCGTCTTGATGAATCCCCGGTCGGTCAGCTGAAGCGGCGCTTCGCTCTCCGGAATAACCGCCTTGCGTGAATTGCAGTTGACAATCAGTTCGCATTTGATCTTCTTGTCGCCAACAACCAGGTGCCCCTCCGCATATTTTTCAGGATAGCCCTCCTTGATCAGCTCGATCTTGTCAGAGGCCAGTCTTCTGGTGACCTCTTCAACCAGATAAGCATCCAGCCCGTCGAGGAAGTAATTGCTGTTGGTCACCAGTGTCACCCTCCTGCCGATAAGCCGGAAGAACTGGGCCATCTCTACAGTGGAGACATGGTTACCGGTAACCACGATATTTTCCGGAAAACTCTCCTGTTCAAACAGCCTCTCCATCTCCACGACGGGTGCATCGAGAAAGGCATCGCCCATCGGTTTCGGTCTTGAGCCGGTCGCAATGATGATCTGCCCGGCAGTGATCCTCCGGTCGCCAACCCACACCGAGCGGTCCGTTCCAATCCTGGCTACACCGTCGATCAGCTCCACGCCGTTCTTCTTCAGCAGGAAATTTACCCCCGCCGTCAGCTTCCGGGTAATCCGTTTCGATCTCCCCTTCACCTTCTCCCAGTTAAAAGCCAGCTTGTCGACCACTACCCCGTCAATGCCGAATTCGGCAATCTCCTTCAGCTTGTGGAACCGTCTTGCGCTCTCGAGCAGCACCTTTGTGGGTATACAGCCCCAGTTGAGACACATGCCCCCGATATACCGTCTCTCCACGACAGCGACCTTGAGACCGACCTGACCCGCCCTGATGGCGGCAACATATCCGGCAGGACCGGCACCGATTATCAAAACGTCATAATCCATAAGATACTCACTTTTATCTGTTTACACCTCCATCAGCAGTTCCATGGGATCGGCAAGATAGCTTATCACCTTGTTGACGAACCGGGTAACCTCTCCTCCGTCTACAATGCGGTGGTCGACCGATACCGACAATGCCATGAGATGACCGGCAACCACGTCATCTCCTTTCACGACGGGACTCTTCCGTATCCGGCCCACCCCCAGGATGGCCGCCTGCGGGTAGTTGATCACCGGTGTGCCGAAAATGCCGCCGATAGAGCCAAAGTTTGTAATGGTAAAGGTGCCTCCCTTCATATCCTCCAGGGTCAGCTCCCGGTTCCGGGCCTTCTCCGATATCTCGCCGATCCGTCTGGCAATTTCAAAGATGGAGAGCCGGTCGGCATCCCGGACTACCGGAACCACAAGCCCGGCAGGGGTATCCACCGCCAGTCCGATATTGTAGCGGTTATTGAATATCATCCTGTCATTCTCCATGTCGATCTGGGAATTGAGTTGCCGGTGCTGCTTCAGGGCATTGACCACCGCCTTCACGACAAAGGCCAGATAGGTCAGCTTAACCCCTTTGGCGGCATATTTATCCTTGTATCTCTCCCGTACCCTTATCAGATCGGATATCTCCACCTCTTCGAACAGCGACATGTGTGCCGCGTTATGCTTCGACAGGATCATGTTCCGGGCAATCGTCTTCCGTATCTGGGAAAGAGGTTCATAGGTCACCTCGTCCGCTTCCAACGGCAGTGAAGGTTTCGATTCAGGTTTCCTGAAGGCCTTGTGGTTGACGATATCTGCTTTGGTGACCCTTCCGGAGGGACCGGTTCCGTGCACCTCGCTTATGTCGATGCCCAGCTCCTTGGCCATGGCCCGGGCAACAGGCGTGGAGAGCACCTTGTGGCGCGATTGCTGCTTGACGACCGGTCTGCCGGTCACCCCTTCGCTGCTGGCTGGCAGAATTGCTGAATGGGATGCCACCTCCATCGTTCCCACTACCGTCTCGGCCTTCTCTTCAGGTTCAGGAACAGATCCACTTTTCGCCTCGGCCTGTGCCGCCTCCGCAAATACCCCCTCGATCTCGATCTCGACCAACGGGCTGCCCACCCTGACCACGTCGCCCACCTCGCCAAACCGGGCTGCAATCGTACCTGTTTTCGGCGACGGGATATCGGCCACCACCTTGTCGGTCTCCATCTTCACCAGGGGATCACCCGTGCTTACAGTCTGACCCTTGGTCACGTACCACTCCAGGATTGTTCCCTCCTCGAGCCCCTCCCCGATATCGGGGAAATTAAAAATATATCTCATCTGATTGCAGATTTAGAAATTAACCGTCTTTTCAATTTCGTAAAATATCTTCTCGGGCGTTATCATGAAATATTTTTCTCCTTGAGCAAGCGGAATAATCGTATCAAAGCCCATCACCCTCCTGGGTGGAGCCTCCAGATAGAGGAAAGCCTCCTCGTTGGCAATGGCTATCAGCTCGGAGCCGACACTGAACGACCGTTGTGCCTCGGCCACAACTACCAACCGGCCTGTCTTGCGCAGCGAATTGCGGATCGTCTCCCTGTCGATCGGATAGATTGTCCTCAGATCGATCAGCTCTACCGATATTCCTGCCTCCTTGGCCATGACCATCGCCCGCTGGCATTCACGGACCATCGCGCCGAATGCCACCACGGTGACGTCGCTGCCTTCGGCAAGCAGACTGGCTTTTCCAATGGGAATGGTGAATTTTTCGGTACTCACCTCCTGCTTGATGGCCCGGTAGATCCGTTTGGGCTCCATAAAGATGACCGGATCGTCACTCTCGATGGCCGAAATCAGCAATCCTTTCGCATCGTGCGGAGTAGAGGGAATCACCACTTTCAATCCAGGAATATGGCTGTAGAGCGATTCGGGACTCTCCGAATGGTGCTCGATCGCATTGATGCCTCCACCATAAGGGAACCGGATTACCATGGGAACCTTGAACCGTCCACGAGAACGGTTGTGCATGCGCGACACATTGGAGATGATCTGGTTGAATGCCGGATAGGAAAACCCTTCGAACTGCATCTCTACCACCGGTCGCAAGCCCGAAAGCGCCATTCCCAGTCCGGTCCCCACAATTGCCGATTCGGCCAGGGGAGAATCGAAGACGCGCTCCACTCCATACTTCTTCTGCAAACCCTCGGTTACGCGGAATACTCCACCCACAACACCTACATCCTCTCCGTAGACCACAACACGTTTATCTTCAGCAAGCTTGATGTCCAGGGCGTTGTTGATCGCCTGAACCATTGTCATCACACTCATTTCCGATTTCCTTTCCAAAGTAAAAACTGTTGATACTCCTCCTTCTGTCTTCTAAGGTCGTCAGGCATCTCCGCATAGTTGTATTCAAACACCTCTTCAAGGGAGTAACCTACATTTTCGGCCTCGACGAACTGCTTCTCCACCTCTTTCTTGTAGCATTCACTCAGTTCATCTTCGTTCACCCGCCATATCCCACGCTTCTCCATATACATCTTCAGCCGCAACAGCGGATCCGACAATTTCCACTTTTCCTCCTCCTCTCTTGTCCGGTAGCGTGTGGGGTCGTCAGATGTGGTGTGAGCTCCGCAGCGGTAGGTGACCGCCTCGATCAGCACCGGACCCTTTCCTGTCCGGGCATGCTCCGATGCCTGCTGGTAGGCCAGATACATGGCAAAGAAGTCGTTCCCGTCGACCTTGATCCCCGGAATGCCGAATGCGATCGATTTCACGGCCAGGTTCAACGAGCGGGTTTGAGTGGAGACAGGGACGGAGATGGCATATTGGTTATTCTGGATGGTAAAGACCACCGGAACCTGCCATACGCCGGCAAAATTCAAAGCCTCGCTGAAATCACCCTCCGAGGTGCCCCCGTCACCGATATAGGTAAATACCACGTCCGGCTCCTTCCGGTATTTGATGGAGTAACCGATCCCTACGGCATGAGGCAACTGTGTGCCAATGGGAACATTGATCGGCAATACCCGCGGGGCATTCTTGAAGTTACTCCCCTGTTCGTTCCCGTTGTAGTAGAGGAAGATCTCTTTCATGCTGACCCCCTTTGCCAGCATCACCCCCACCTCCCTGAAGGCAGGCACGAGCCAGTCGTTCTCTCGGATTACCTCGCCGGCTGCTATGTGGATAGCCTCCTGCCCCTTGTTGGGGGGATAGGTGAACATGCGACCCTGTCGTTGGAAAGAGACGGCCATCTCGTCGGCTACCCGTTCAAAAAACATCGCTTTCCATGCCTCTGCAACGGTGTCGTCTGATATATCCGGAAACAGGTCGGGCCGGATTACATTGCCATCATTGTCAATAATCCGGAGCATCCTGTCTTCCATCGGATTAAACTCTTCAAATATCATGTAGCTATTTATTAATGAATGCGCGAATTTCCACAATCCCGGCACTGTCCGGAAAGTGTCTCGTCAGCGGGACTGCTTTGAAGTGAAACACACGCAACTGAAATGTATAAAATGATTCCTAAAATGTCAAAACTACTGACTATAACGAATAACTTCGGTTAAGGTTTGCACGGAAGAGAAATTTATTCACTTTCCAAGATTGGGGCAACCTCTCTCCCGAAGTATATATCCAGACACTTCACCCTTATATAGAGATAGTTAACCCGAAAATCGGAAAGAGTTGCATCTAGATTAGAATTACTCGCCAATTTTATTTAGTTTTGCATGTCTGAACCATAAAAAAACATCACATGAAACAGATCATCGGAATAGATTTAGGCGGCACCACCATTAAGGGGGGGTTGATCGCGGGAGAAAAGCTGGTAAGAGAAGAGGTGGCAGATACCAGGGCTGAAGAGGGCGGTGAAGTCACCCTCGCAGTGCTGAAAGAGGTTATCGGCAGATTGAAAACCGAAGATACCAGCGCCATCGGGATCGGCGTGCCCAGTGTAGTGGACCGCACAAGGGGGGTCGTATACAACGTACAGAACATCAGAAATTGGGAGGAGATACACCTGAAAAAGTTACTGGTGAACGAGTTCGGTCTGCCTGTCCATATCGACAACGATGCAAACTGTTTTGCCAAGGGAGAACGGATCTACGGAGTTGGCCGCAATTTTGAAAATTTTGTGGGCATAACCCTGGGAACCGGTGTGGGAGGTGGAATAATCCAGAGAGGGGAGTTGCTGAGCGACGCCAACTGCGGATCGGGAGAATTCGGTGAGATGCCCTACCTCGACGGTATCCTCGAGCAGTATTGCGGCAGCTTCTTCTTTAGCACCAACTATGGAACAACGGGGTATGAAGTTGCCCTTAAAGCGGGAGAAAACGATAAAGAGGCTCTGGGGATCATGCACGAGTATGGAAAACATATTGCCGCGCTGGTGAAAATGATTGTTCTCACCGTAGATCCGCAGGCCATTATCTTTGGGGGTGCGATCGCCCGGTCGCTCCCGCTGTTCCGTGATTCGATGTACGAACACCTGAGCAGTTTTCCCTATCCCAATTCAATCAAGAAACTCCAAATATTGCAATCGGAACTGAACCATCCGGGAATCCTGGGGGCCGCAGCATTGTGTTATTGAGCTCCCCCCATCCTGATCACCACATCCACGGCCGAGAGATGTCGCCCATGCCCGATTAGCGGATTGAGGTCCATCTCTTCAATCTCCGGAACCAGCGTCAGGAGGCCGGATACTTTGCATATCACATCGGCAAGGACCTCCTCGCTGATGCCCTCTTTACCGCGGGCGCCCTGGAGCAGCTTGTAGGACTTCAACGAGCGGATCATCTGCAGCGCCTCCGACATGCCAACCGGCGCCAGTGCGTATTGGATGTCGTTGAGTATCTCTACGAAAATTCCGCCCAGACCGCAGGTGATGAGATGACCGAAGCACGGTTCTTTCTTCACTCCCACAAACAGTTCAAGTCCACGTTCCATCTGGCAGAGTTCAACACCGGTGGCATCTTTTATCCCGATCAGCCGGGAGAAGTGGGTACGGACGGCATCAGGAGTTGTCACATCCAGCACGACACCGCCCACATCCGATTTATGGAGAGGTCCCACCACTTTCATCACCAACGGAAAACCGATCTTCCTGGCAGCATCCATCGCCTCCGTCTCGGAGGAGGTCATCAGGTGCATGGGACGTTTCACCTCCATCAAATCGAGCAGTTCAAAACCTGTCCGGATATCAACCAGACCTTTTCGTCCCTTCAGCAACTCGCTGATTTTCTCAGCATTTTTCAACCTTACACCCTCCATTTCCGTTACAGGTGCAACATACCGGCTTTCACTCAGCAGCGCATTTCCCAGCAGATACTCATCGTCGAATAAAACACCCCCCGCCTGCACAAACTGATCCATCTCCTCCTTCGCGTTCAGTATGGATGGCAATATGGTATAGACCGGTTTGCGGCAGATGTTTTGCTGTTCGCGTATCACCCGGTAAACGTCGATATTGGAGAAGAGGCCCGGGCTGCCGAAAATGACCACCATCCCGTCGATCGTATCCAGTCCCTCACAAAAGGTGATGCATCTCTCCAACTGCTCAGCTGTCCCTGTGGCCAGAATGTCAATTGGGTTGGCTGTAGATGCCCCCTCGAACAGCTCCTCCCTCAACCCCTGCATCAACTCGTCGGACAAGCGGGGAACCTCCATTCCGCCGGTAGAGAGCAGATCGGTAAGCATCACCCCGGGTCCTCCGGCATGGGTGATGATTGCAATCCGCTTCCCTTTCAGCCTGGGGTGCTGAAAGAGTGCCCCCATGGCGGTCAATTCACTGCGGCTGTTACACCTGATAATGCCGGCTTTCCTGAAGAGGGCATCCACAGCCATGTCGGAATTGAGCATTGCACCGGTATGCGATGCGGCGGCACGGCCACCGGCATCGGATATCCCCGACTTTACGGCAGCGATGCGACACCCCTTGGCGACCAGTTCCCGGGCAGATCTCAGCAGTAGCTGCGGTTTCCGGATGCTCTCGATGTAGATCAGGATAGATTGGGGTGATCTGCCATGCTCGTAGGTATCGTTTAGGTACTCCAGCACATCATCCACACAGGTATGTCCCCCGTTTCCCACCGAAAATATGGAGGAGAAGGCGAGCCCCTTGCTCAATGCCGATTCCAGGATAAAGACAGAGGTTGCTCCGGAACTGGAAACAAGAGCTGCTCCTCCCCACTCCATCTCAGGTACGGGAGAGATAAAGACCGACTGGTGATAGGGATTCATCACCCCGATGCAGTTGGGACCGATAAGGGTAGCCTGGTGCCTCTCTGCCAGACGCGACATCTCCTGCTCCATCTTCCTGCCCATGGGACCCATCTCTGAGAATCCGGCAGAGAGTACAATAACAGCTTTTGTACCTTTCTCCTCGAGCAGACCTTTTACTGCAGGGAGAGAGAGTTTGGCCGGAATGGCCAGGATGGCCAGATCGGTTTGAGGCAGATCCGATATGCTCTTGAAGGTTGGCACGCCCTGGATCCTCTCATGTTTTGGGTTCACGGCATAGAGCTCTCCATCAAAGTTTCCGTTCTTGATGTTGTAAAGCACCTTTCCGCCGGGTTTCCCGAGATTGTCGGAGGCTCCTACCACGGCAATGCTTTTCGGCTTTATCAGTTGCGGTGTTATCATATCATTCAACCGTTAGCGACCGGAAGGGTGTAATCGAAGTATCATTTAGAAAGTTCAAAGTTACAATTTTCCAGCAATTACCACCCTTTTCAGCCGTAAATTTAGTGTTAAATCTAATGTCGCCATACCTCCACTTACAACTCAAAAAAGTATTATCTTTGCACCCAAACACCTAACAAATCTGTAGTAAAAATGAAAAAAGTTATTTTTATGTTATCAACCTTTTTCCTGATGGCTGCCTGTTCGGGCGACAAATCGGGAACCGCCAGCCAATCTGCCGGACCGGACCTGCCGGACTCCACGTTCCAGTATAAGGTCGACCGGTTTGCCGATGTGGAGATACTTCGTTACTATGTTCCCGGATTCAAGGATCTGCCGTTAGCCCAGAAAGAGCTGATCTACTATCTCTCTCAGGCTGCCCTGGAAGGCCGTGACATTCTGTTCGACCAGAACAACCGCTACAACCTGACAATCCGCAGGGTGTGCGAAGGCGTTTATGAAAACTACATGGGCGACAAGTCTTCGGAGGATTGGAAGAACTTCGAGACCTACCTCAAGCAGATCTGGATGGCCAACGGAATCCACCACCACTACTCGGAGGACAAGATCCTGCCGAAATTCTCGAAGGAGTATTTTGTATCCATCGTCAAGGGGGTAGACCCCGGCCGCATGCCCTTCCGCGACGGAATGGCTGCCGATGAGACGCTGAATGAGATCCTTCCGGTGATGTTCGATCCCAAGGTGATGCCCAAGAGGATGAACCAAGCTGCCGGTGCCGACTTGATTGCCAGCTCAGCGGTAAACTTCTACGAGGGTGTTACCCAGAAAGAGGTGGAGGATTTCTACAACGCAATGAAAGATCCGAACGACCAGACGCCGATATCGTACGGATTGAACAGCAAGGTGGTGAAAAAGGATGGAGTCATCACCGAACAAGTATGGAAACTGGGCGGCATGTATGACAAGGCGATTGCCCGCATCATCGGCTGGCTTGAAAAAGCGGCCGCCGTTGCCGAGAACGAACAGCAGAAAGAGGTGATTAACACGCTGATTGATTACTATAAGACGGGCGACCTGAAAACGTTCGACGAGTATTCGATCAAATGGGTGAACGATACCGTTTCACGCGTTGATTTCATCAACGGTTTCATCGAGAGCTACACCGATCCGCTTGGCATGAAGGCCACCTGGGAAGCCATGGTGAACTTCAAGAGCGAGGAGGCCTCGAAACGGACACAACTCATCAGCGACAACGCGCAGTGGTTCGAGGACAATTCACCTATTGACGACCGATTCAAGAAGGAGCAGGTGAAGGGGGTATCGGCCAAGGTGATCACAGCAGCCATACTGGGTGGTGATTGCTACCCGGCAACACCCATCGGTATAAACCTGCCCAATGCCAACTGGATCCGTCGCGACCACGGGTCGAAGTCGGTAACGATCGACAATATCACATCGGCTTACGACATGGCAGCACAAGGAAGCGGATTCAACGAAGAGTTCATGTGGAGTGAAGCCGAACAGGAGCTGTCGAGACAATATGGCTCGCTAACCGACAACCTGCATACCGACCTGCACGAATGTCTCGGTCACGGATCGGGCAAACTGCTGCCTGGAGTTGACGGCGATGCATTGAAAGCTTACGGCTCTCCGCTTGAAGAGGCCAGGGCCGACCTCTTCGCGCTCTACTACCTGGGCGATGCCAAGCTGGTTGAGCTGGGACTCCTTCCCAATGCTGAGGCATACAAGGCAGAGTACTACAAATATATCATGAACGGCGCGATGACTCAACTGACTCGCATCGAGCCCGGAAAAGATATTGAACAGGCACATATGCGCAACCGTGCACTCATCTCCAACTGGGTGCTCGATAAGGGCAAGGCCGAGAATGTGGTTGAAATGAAACAGCGCGACGGCAAGACCTATATCGTGGTGAACGACTACGAAAAGCTGCGCGGACTATTCGGTCAGCTGCTTGCTGAAGTACAGCGCATCAAGTCGGAAGGCGATTACGAAGCTGGCAAAGCGCTCGTGGAGAGTTATGGCGTAAAGGTGAACCAGGCGTTGCACAAAGAGATACTGGAGCGCTACGCAAAGCTGGATCTGGCTCCCTACAAGGGTTTTGTAAACCCGGTTTACAAGCTGGTGACCGATGAAAATGGCAAGGTGACCGATGTGACCATCTCTTACAACGAGAACTACGTCGATCAGCAACTGCGCTATTCACGCCAATATTCGGTACTTCCGTTGAAAAACTGAGCGGGCCGGATTCTTGTGCACTGGATTGAACCCTGAGCAACTAAATTTCGTCATAAAAAGAAAATGCACTCTTTCGGGTGCATTTTCTTTTTATCTTTGTCGACTCTTAACAGCAAGCATGATGATGAGCTACCCTGAAACGCTGGAATACCTCTACGCTCAGATGCCTGAATATCAACGTATCGGACATCTAGCCTACAAACCGGGGCTGGAGAACAGCCACCGTCTCGACACCCTCTTCAACCATCCGCACCAACGGTACAGGACCATTCACGTTGGAGGCACCAATGGCAAAGGCTCCACCTCACACCTGCTGGCCGCCATTCTCGGGGAGTCGGGCTATAAAGTGGGCTTATACACCTCGCCCCACCTGGTAGACTTCCGCGAACGGATCAGGGTCAATGGTGAGATGGTGCCCGAAGGCTACGTGATCGATTTCGTCGAAAAATATCGAGATCGGGTCGAGCCCATCATGCCCTCCTTCTTCGAACTTACGATGGAGATGGCATTCCTCTACTTTGCAGAACAGCAGGTGGATGTGGCTGTCGTCGAGGTGGGACTGGGAGGACGGCTCGACAGCACCAACATCATCTCACCCGATCTCTGCGTCATCACCAACATCGGCTTCGACCACATGCAGTACCTGGGAAATACGCTTCCGGAGATTGCAGCGGAGAAAGCCGGCATCATCAAGCCCGGAGTAGCGGTTGTGATTGGTGAAGCGGAAGATGAGGCAGTAAGGGAGGTCTTTGATACAAAAGCCCGATCCGTAGGGGCTCCCATTCTGTTTGCAGAAAGGGAACTGAGCGGCTTTTCAGCAGATTGGAACAACGATCAGTGGAGAATCGATACATGCGAATACCCAAATCTGACATATCAATTGGGTGGATTCGCACAGGAAAAGAATGCCCGTACCGTTCTGACTGCGGTGTCGGAACTGAAACGTCAGGGGTACCGGATACCGGAAGAGGCGGTCTATGGCGGATTTGCCCATGTCAAGGAGCTGACCGGTCTGAGGGGGCGTTGGGAACTGCTGCAGACCCGGCCCAGGATCATCTGTGATACCGGCCACAATGCACACGGCATACGCTATATCGTATCGCAACTACAACAGGAGAACTACCACAGGCTGCACATGGTTTTCGGCATGGTCAACGACAAGGATATCACTCCGGTGCTGGCGATGCTGCCCAGGCAGGCCAACTACTATTTCACGCGGGCATCGGTGGAACGGGCGCTGGACGGGGAGACGCTGGCACAGCAGGCGGCGGCGTTCGGTCTGCAGGGTGACTGTTACGGCGGAGTGGCATCGGCAATTGAGGCTGCCAAAGAAAACGCCGACGAAGATGACCTCATCTTCATCGGCGGCAGTTCCTTTATTGTGGCAGATGCACTGCCTCTCTTCAGATAGTTACCAGATCAGCACCACCTGGAACTCTCTGTTTTCCAAATACTCATCAACCCTTTCCAAATCGGATGCCTCGATATAAAAAGCTACCGTGGAGGGGTTGCCAACTTGAAAATCACATTTTATGTGCTCAGTATAGAACCCGGTGTATGTATTACCATCGTTCCCGGTATAATCGTATGAATACGATTTGGAATACGGGAGAGGAGCCTTGGTGTTGGAGTTGAATT
>MTKW01009765.1_pt1 | contig 18414 bp, 21 predicted proteins | sample 1042761 | NCBI WGS metagenome assembly MTKW01 (sample SAMN06205366, study PRJNA360243) | anaerobic digester metagenome | biome: Wastewater treatment plant; feature: Anaerobic digester sludge; material: sludge; isolation source: anaerobic digester fed with sludge from wastewater treatment plant ... | reverse complement strand
CGAAGTTTCGCGGGGAGAGCCGGTTCTCTACGTGGATATACAGAGTATGTGTCAACGCTTCTTTAGACCATATACGGAAATACAATAAGGTAAAGGTATATTCTCTGGATACACCGGTAGTATTTCCTGATTCAGAAGTGCAAAGGCAAGTAGAGGACCAGGGAGATAGCACAGAGGACATTGTTGAAAGCAAATTCCTAGGCGAGAAAGCCCTTAGTGTGCTCAATGGCCTTGATCCACACTACCGGGCAATTCTTATTTTGTGTGATGTGCAAGGTTATTCGTACCAGGAAATTTCAGAGATTCTGGATGTATCTTTGGGTACTGTCAAATCACGAATTCACCGGGCGCGGAATATTGTAAGAAAACTCTTTGAGGCGGAACAAATTTCTCCTTCTAACGTCAAACCAGACGAAAGGAGGGGTGAAAAGTGACTTGCCGTGATGTTTCGGAACTATTGTCTTCATATTTGGATGACGAGCTCGAACCTGAAGTTTGCAATCTTGTAGAAAATCACCTGCGCTCTTGTGATGCTTGCCGGGCTGAACTGGAGGAACTTCGGCAGGTTAAACTCGCCCTTAAGTCCCTTCCCGAACTTGAACCGCCGCCTTCGCTGCACAGCAGGGTTATGGACGCTGTACGTGATCAGCATAGGGTTAAGAAACAAAAGCCCGTGGCATTGCTTGGAGAGAATCTGTGGAAGTCTGCTAAAGTTTCAAGGCGGCCGGCATGGTTTAGGCGAGCCGGCCTTGTATTAGCTGCATGTCTGGTTCTTATGCTGGCCTCGTCGGCCGGAACCATGTTCTTTGCCAGGCGATATGGCCTGTTAGATGGATTATCTAAGTCTAGATCATCAGGAGATCTGCGGTTCTCTTCTGAGCCCGAAATCTATGGTGGCCAGGCTGTACCGCCGTCAGCACCTGATGAGGGGGTGTCAGCAGGCCAGAACATGCTTTCGTCCAGGGGCGCTGCACCGGCAGAAGAACCACAAGCGTCAAGCAGCGAAATCCTTGATTTAACTAGGAAAATTGGGCCTCAGGCAATAGGGATTGAACGTAAACTCATAAGGCGCGCTGACCTAACTCTTCAGGTTTCCCGCGGCCGGGTTGATGCTGCGTCTCAGGAAGCCATGCATGTTGTTAGAAAACTCATGGGCTATATAGAATCATCGTCTATGTCTGTCGGCCAGGGCAAGAACCAATATACTACTTTCTACATGACCGCAAGAGTCCCCACAGATAGTTTGGACCAGGCCATTGAGGAGATATCAGCCCTGGGCGAGGTTTCCCGGTCAGATACTTCAGTCCAGGATGTAACAGACAGATACTACGATCTTGACGCCAGAATACGGAGCAAAGAGGTCCAGGAGCAGAGGCTGTTGCAGATTCTCGGAAACGCAAATACTGTCGGTGAGCTTCTTCAGGTTGAAGGGGAACTTTCACGGGTCAGGGCGGACATCGAGAGTATGAAAGGCCAGCAAAATGTGTTGGAAAAATCATCTTCCCTGTCATTTTTGTCAATGGCCATAGTCGAAGAAGGGGCTCGGAAGGTTGAACCGTCTCCGTGGAGTGAGATCTGGAGAGTCTTCGTTAATGCGTGGAAGAATCTTCTGCTGTTTGCTGCCAGGATAGCTCCGGTAGCAATAGTTGTTGCAGTTGTCTATTTGGTTGTGAGAAAGGTATGGTTCAAAGGCAGAGGTTTGGGTTCCGAGTAAAGTTTCAACATGTGAGTAAGCAGGCCAATCTATAGAGTACTATTGTGTTCGCGAAAGAGCGGCAGATAATCTGCCGCCTTTTAACATTAATTGCTAAATTGCCAAGCTCTTGCGGGAGCAATATACTGGTATTAATACAACTAAGGGGTGGCAGCGACATGGCTGGCAAACGACTTCTGCTGGTAGATGCTAATTCTCTGGCCAACCGCGCTTTTTATGCACTTCCCCCGCTTTCTACGAGTAGCGGTGTTCCAACAGGCGCTGTTTATGGATTTCTTACTATGTTGTTACGGTTAATCGACGAGAGAAAACCTGAATATATTATCTGTGCTTTCGATCACCCTTCACCTACTTTCAGGCACGTTGAGTTTAAGGATTACAAAGGCACTCGAAAGCCTAGCCCTGACGAGTTCAAAGTTCAGATGCCTGTATTGAAGGAAGCATTGTCAGTATTGGATCTTGCGTTTTTGGAGCTCCCAGGATTTGAGGCAGATGACATAATAGGCACTTTGGCATGCAAGTACAGTGATGAAGGGTTCTCAGTCAGCATTCTTTCAGGGGACCGGGACTGTCTGCAGTTGGTGAGTGATAACAGGGAAGTGATTCTCTTTGTGCGTGGAATCACCCAGACCAGGGAATATAACAGAGACGCTGTGAAGAAGGATATGGGGATTTGGCCTGAGCAGATTCCTGATCTGAAAGGCCTTGCAGGCGATCAATCAGACAATATTCCAGGTGTCAAAGGGATTGGTGAAAAGACTGCAGTTAAGCTGCTGCAAGAATACGGCAGCATTGAAAATATCTTTGCTAACATTGATTCAGTTTCACCGAATAGGGCACAGAGGCTTTTGCGTGAGCAGAAAGAGCTGGCCTATCTGTGCAAGAACCTGGCAGTTATTTCGTGTGACGCCCCATGCCACGTTGAATTTGAGACGGCAAGATGGGACGGGCCAGATGTTGATAAGGCCAAAGAGTATTTCAGGGCAATGGAATTCCACAGTCTGATAAAGAGACTTTCAGGATTTGAAGTTTCCGGTACCCAAGAGGTTGAGCTTGCCGGGCAGCAAGCAGTCTCACTTGAGTGCCACCAACTTGGAGCGTCGGAAATTGCCTCAGAGGGTTTCGAAGTAATAGATTCAGAAGATAAGCTAAGGCGCCTTTCGGAGCATATTGCTAAGTCAGGCCGGTTATCGATCTATGCAGGTTCAACTGATATTGACAGTCAGGTCACCCAGGATTTTCTATGGCCCGAATTGCTGGGCGTTTCTGACGGCAAGCGTTGTTTCCTGATTGATTTCAGCCAGGGCCTTTTCAGCGGTTCTGCTTATTACCAGGAAATTATGTGGAAATATTTTGGCCCCGTTTTTCAGGATCCTAGAGTCGAAAAATCGGGGTTTGATTTGAAATGGCTTTATACCATGTGTTTTCACAAAGGGATTGCTTTTTGTGGCTTCAAGTTTGACGCCATGGTAGCCGCTTACCTGCTTGACCCTACCCGCACCACTTACAGGTTGGATGGCCTTGTTAAGAACTACCTGGATAAGGACATGCCTTCTTCTATTCAGAGCCTGTCAAAGGCCGAGAGGTCTTCGGAAGACGCTCAAAGGGCACACCTTGCCCATTTGGCCAAAGGAGCATGCTTTGGAATTGAGCTGGCTCAACCAATGAAGGCTGATCTGGAAAAATACGGCCTTTGGGAGCTTGCAGAGAAAGTGGAGTTCCCAATGATTGAGGTACTTGCCTCTATGGAAGCGTTGGGAATTGGTGTTGACATTGAAAAGGGAAGGGCTCTAAGAGATCACTTTGCACAGAGGCTAAGTGAACTTGAAGAAGAAGCATATGAGATAGCGGGAGAAGAATTCAACCTTGGCTCTCCAAAACAGCTTAGCCGCATATTGTTTGAAAAACTCAATCTTACTCCTGTGAAGAAAACAAAAACCGGTTTTTCTACTGATGCTGAGGTACTTGAGACCTTGAGCCAGGCCCATCCTTTGCCCGGGAAGATTCTTGAGCACAGGCACTATGCCAAACTCAAATCTACCTACCTTGATGTGCTTGAAGGCGTTATTAACCCTGTTACAGGTAGGATTCATTCAACATTCCACCAAACCGTTACTGCAACAGGCAGACTTTCAAGTGCCGAGCCTAATTTGCAGAATATTCCTGTACGCGGAGATCTCGGGAAAGCTATAAGGGGCATATTCATTCCTTCCCCTGGCCGGTTGTTCCTTGCGTCAGACTATTCTCAGATAGAACTTAGGGTTATGGCTCACATTTCAGATGATCCGTCTATGATAGCTGCCTTCAGGCATAAGGAAGATATTCACAGGAGAACTGCAGCTGAGATGTTTGGAGTCTCACAGGACCAGGTGACTCCTGAACTCAGAGACAAAGCCAAGGCAGTAAATTTCGGAGTAATCTACGGTATTTCCGATTTTGGATTGGCACGGAACACAGGCGTTTCCAGAGACGAAGCCAGAAGGTTCATTGAGACATATTTCGACAGATACCCAATGGTCAAGCAATATATGGAAAATGCAATTGCAGAAGCCAGGCGCACGGGCTACGTGACTACAATCTTGGGCAGGCGGAGGCCTATACCTGACATACATTCCAGGCTCAGAACCAGCCGTGGGTTTGCTGAAAGGACTGCAATTAACACTCCGATACAGGGAAGCGCCGCCGACATCATTAAACTTGCCATGATTCGGATATACAGCCGGATAAAGCAAGAAGGGCTTGGTTCCAGGATGATTCTTCAAGTTCATGATGAACTGATATTCGAAATACTGCCATCAGAAGAAGAGTCTATGAAGAAGATTGTAAGAGAAGAGATGGAAGGAGTTCTGGGACTTAAAGTGCCACTGGTAGTTGAGATTGACGTAGGAGCCAGCTGGTACGATGTCTAGCCAGGCTGCGGGCAAAGAGCCCTATATAGTTGGGCTTACAGGCGGAATAGCCACAGGGAAAAGCACGGTATCAAATTACCTGAGGCACCTTGGCGCCCGGGTTATTGATGCTGATGAAGTGGCGCACCAGGTAACTCTACCAGGCGCTGAGGGCTTCTCCAAGTTGGTTGAAGCGTTTGGTACAGACGTGGTAAATCCTGATGGATCTCTTAATCGAAAGAAACTGGGGCAGATTGTCTTCAACAATGAAGAGGCTCTTTCTGCTTTGAATGCAATAGTCCATCCCCTTGTTATTTCTCGAATTTGCTCTATGATTGAAATCCTGGCCAGAGATTCAGAAGACAGTGGGCAAGCGCCATTTGTGATTTTGGATGTGCCTTTGTTGTTTGAAACAGGCCTGGACAGAATCTGCAATGAGGTTTGGGTTGTAGCAGTAGGCCCTGATACCCAAATCAAGAGGCTTATGGAACGGGATGGCTATACCAGGGAAGAAGCCCTTAGCAGGATTAGGGCCCAAATGCCCCTTGAAGAGAAGGCCAGGCTTGCTGGCACGGTAATAGATAACAGCGGTAGCCGTAGAGCCACCAGGAAGCAAGTCCGGGATCTCTTTCTTGGCCTTGAAAGGAGATTGAAAGGGTAATATAGAAACTTTGAATCTCGAAGCAATGGTTGAGGATTAGTTTCTTGGCCAGTGCCATTTATAACCAGGAGGAAGGCTGTATGACCACAGCAGGACAGAATCACAGTGAAATGAAAGATGTCACAGCGAAAACTTTTGACAGGGAAATAGCCTCGGCAAGGGCATCGGTAGTTGATTTTTGGGCTCCTTGGTGCATGCCATGCAAACGGCTGTCTGAAGTAATCAACCAGTCCTTAACCGATGTGGGAGGCACCTATGAGGGGAAAATCAATTTCCTCAAGGTGAACGTTGACGAAGAAACAGCCCTTGCCCAGAAGTTTGGAATTATGACTTTGCCCACTGTAATCGGATTTTCAGGAACCAATCCTGTTGAGCGGTTCAACGGGCGGACCAAAGAAGAGTTTGTAAAGTGGGTTCAAAGGCTTGCAGACAGGGTAGGGTTATTGGATGAGTAGGCCGGGCAATTGAAGATTGGGAAAGCTCACTTGAGACATGAATTGGAGGGCCTAAGATGACAAAGAAGATCATAGATTTACGTTCGGATACAGTAACCAAACCAACCCCGGAGATGCGGGAAGCTATGGCCAGGGCTGAAGTGGGTGACGACGTATACGGCGAAGACCCTACAATAAACCGGCTAGAGGCCCTTGGCGCCGAGATGGTTGGCAAAGAAGCAGCATTGTTCGTCCCAACAGGAACCATGGGAAATCAGGTATCAGTAATGGCATGGACTAATCGGGGTGATGAGATTATTCTAGAGTCTTCTGCCCATATTTACATGTATGAGGTGGGCGGCCCTGCAGTTCTTTCCCAGGTTCAGATTAGGCCCGTTACGGGATACCACGGCGCAATGGACCCCGAAGATGTAAAGAGTGCCATAAGGAGTGCCAACATACATTTTCCCCGGACTTCGTTGATTTGCATGGAGAACACCCATAACCGTTCAGGCGGGTGCGTGATTCCTCTGGATAACATGAAGGCCATTTACGATCTTGCGAAGGAACAAGGGGTTTCGGTTCACCTTGACGGAGCAAGGGTGTTCAACGCAGCCACCTCTTTAGGTGTCGATGTGAAAGAAGTTACCCGGTACACAGATTCGGTGCAATTCTGCCTGTCCAAGGGCCTCTGCGCCCCTGTAGGCTCTTTGGTAGCCGGCCCCAGGCCATTTGTAGACCGGGCTCGCAAGTGCAGAAAGCTTCTGGGAGGCGGAATGCGGCAGGCAGGCATTCTTGCTGCAGCAGGCATAATTGCACTTGAAAAAATGGTATCCCGCCTTTCTGAGGATCACGCCAATGCCCAAAAGCTGGCCCGGGGCCTTTCGGAAATTCCAGGGCTTGGTATAGACATGAGTACTGTCCAGAGCAATATGGTGGCGGTTGAGGTAAAGGGCGTAGGAATGGACGAAGTTGAATTCTCTGCCTTTATGAAGGAACGGGGAGTACTGTTCAACGCGTCTTTGCCTTATAAGGTCAGAATGGTTACTCACCATGATGTGTCTTCTGAGGATATTGATGAAGCAATTGAGCGCATTAAGGATGCGTTAAGAGGATGAGTCAAAAAGGCTTGTGGGACAGCCAAGATCACGGTCTGGGTAACCGCTCTGATGCGGCTGGCGTTGCTAATTCCAGGGGTTTGGGCAGCAATGAAGCCGCAACAGGGCCCAATGTTGGGCTCAAACCTCCGCCAGGCGCCCCGCTTGCCTTAAGAATGACTCCCACAGACTTTGATGAGTTTTTCGGCCAAGAGGAACTTATGGGCCCTGGGAAAGCACTTCGCAAGATGGTAGAAGAAGATAAGATTGTTTCAATGCTTTTCTGGGGCCCTCCCGGTACAGGAAAGACTGCTCTTGCCCGGTTAATTGCCTCCAAAACCAGATCCTACTTCAAAGAGCTGTCAGCAGTTACCTCCGGCGTGCAAGATGTTAGGCAGGTAGTGGCTTTTGCAAAGGAAGTAAGGAAGGCCGGTAGAAGGACAATTTTGTTTCTTGACGAAATCCACCGGTTTACCAAAGCCCAGCAAGATGCGCTTTTGCCCCATGTGGAAAACGGTACTATAACCCTTATAGGCGCTACCACTGAGAATCCGTACTTCTCAGTGAACTCGGCCCTTCTTTCGAGAATGAGGGTGTTCCGGTTTGAGCACCTGTCACCTTCAGACATACGGACTATGCTTGAAAGAGCCATAAGCGATCCTGAAAGGGGGCTTGCGGGAGGCGAGAAAGGTTCCGGCAAAAGGCCCGGGATAGAAGTGGAAGACAAGGCGCTTGAGCACATTGTCGGATATTCCAAAGGTGACGGCCGTACTGCCCTGAATGTGCTTGAAGCCCTGTACAATGCAGGTGACGTCACAGAAGGGAAAAAAGTTTTAACTCTGGATAAGGCCCTTGAAGTAACCCAGAGCCCGGTGCTTTTTTACGACAAGACAGGTGACCAGCACTATGACATAATATCTGCCTATATCAAGAGCATGAGGGGAAGCGATCCGGATGCTGCCCTTTACTGGCTTGCCAGAATGCTGCAGTCGGGCGAAGATCCCAGGTATGTTGCACGGCGCCTGGTCATATGTGCGTCAGAGGATGTAGGGTTGGCTGATCCTATGGCTCTCGTGTTGGCAGAATCTGCGTTCAGAGCCGCCGAACACCTGGGCATGCCCGAAGCAAGAATTCCCCTTGCTCAGGCAACTGTCTATGTAGCCCTTGCTCCCAAATCGAATTCTGCTTATCTTGCCGTAGATAGGGCTCTCCAAGATGTAAAGGAGAGGCCAGCATACCCTGTGCCCGCCCACTTAAGGGGAACAGGGTATTACGGCGCTCAAAAGCTTGGCCACGGAGACGGTTATCTTTACCCCCATGATTACCCCAAACACTATGTGGAACAGCAGTATCTTCCCAAAGAACTTCAGGGAACCAGGTATTTTGAGCCTTCTGAGAACGACAGGCCGTTTCGCAGGAATTCCGAGTCTGGAAGCACCAATTCCAGCCAAAACACAGGCCCTAATAAGAACAAGCCCTAGTACCGCCATTACCCCCTTGCCCCTTTGACCGGTTGAAATGGATAATCGGCATCTTGTATGGGAAAAATTCTTCTGATGCTATTGAGGTTCGAATTCTTTGAAATCTGACCAACCAGAGTGGGGGCGTACTAATGGTTTGCCCAAAGTGCAAAAGCCGGGCAATAGGGAAAATCGGGCAAAACCAGTACTATTGCTGGGATTGCAGTATTGAGTTTGTACCCACAAGCGGCGGGATGAGGATGTATAGGCTGGAACCGGACGGAACGGCCATGCCTGAGTCATTTGATGGTGTAGCGCAGGCGATCTTGACCGGTGTACGGGAATCACAGATCAATGCTGACTTCCAGGTTGCAGATGCACCTGGCCGGCAGGGAGAAGATACTGCAATACCAGACATTGTAATACCGGAGGCTTGAAACAGTGAAACTCAGGTCTCTATGCTGTAGGGCCATAAAATGCGGATTTGTCTTAGGAGTAATAACCGGGAAAAAGGAGCTGTATCTTCGAATGAGAAATCGCACGTTTTGGGATGGGCTTGCAATGGGGGCCATCGCAGGAATGGTATTGGGACTGGCTATGCTTTCCAGAGAAAGAATGACCCCAATGGAGGAGACCAGAATGGCCATGGGCAGGACCGCAAGGCGCGCGTGGAGAAGAGCCCAGGGCAGTGTCGGACGTATGGTAGGAAGGTTCTCTGGCTGAGAGGCTCAAATCTAAAAGGGCAATCTTTTTTGCCCTTTTTGCTTTGGCCATATCTGTGTTTCTTATTCTCGTCCGCGGCATTCTTGCCCCATTCATCCTGGCTGCTTTTCTAAGCTATGTCCTTGAGCCTCCGGTATCGTTTTTTCAGCGGCGCGGCATGTCCAGATCAGGAGCTATTGGTTTTGTCTACCTGGCAATTTTTACTGCTGTCGTTCTGATTGGTTTGTATTTTGTACCCAGGTTTTTTCACGATCTAGGCGAGCTTTCTCAGGCAATCCCGGGATATGTAGACCGGGTACAGGAATTTTCGGCAAGGACTTACCGGTTGAGTGAAACATACAATGTCCCCAAGGGCTTTACTAAAGGAGTCACCAATGCCCTTACAGGGCTTGAAGCCCACTTGGTTAACGCAGGAGAAAAATCAGTTCAGTATATCTTCTCATCAGCTACTCTGGTGTCTTACCTGTTTCTAGCGCCGGTCATCGCTTTCTATATATTAAGAGATATCAATAAGTGGCGGCACAAAGCAGTAATTACCATGGCCGGGCACCCTCTTCCATATGTAGATTTTGTCAGGGATGTTGACCGGGTATTTGCCGGATTTATCCGCGGCCAATCCCTGGTTGCCCTTTTTGTTACGGCCATGGTATGGATTCTGTCTATTGTGCTGGGGCTGAAATTCGGTGCAGTGCTGGGAGTCATCAGCGGCCTAGGTGAGTTCATCCCGTATTTTGGCCCGGCTATAGGCAATCTGCCCCTTCTTGTTACTGCGTTTCTGAAGTCACCTGTCACGGGTCTTTGGGCGCTAGCCCTTGTTGCTGTCATACAGTGGTTCGATTCAAGCATCATGGTTCCAAGGGTTACAGGTGCCAGGGTAGGGCTTCATCCTTTATGGGTCATCTTCGCAATTTTCGCAGGTGGGGAACTCTTCGGTTTCTGGGGCATTTTCCTGGCAGTTCCCCTTGCAGGAATAATGCGTGTGTTGTTTGGCTTTCTGAAAGCAGTAGTTGCAGGAATTGCGCCCCAATAGGGGGCTATGTAAACGGTGGAACAGGAACATATTGGTTGCATGTAGAAGAAGTTGCATTGCAGGAAGGAGGTTTTCATAATGGTGACAAAAATCGGAGTGATCGGTGCAGGAACCATGGGCCGTGGAATTGCCGAGTCTGGCCTTGTGGCTGGAAAAGAAGTTGTTCTTGTTGATTCAACACAAGACCTTGCCCGCAAGGGATATGAAGGCATTGAGAAGAGTTTTGCCAAAGGGGTTCAGAGGGGCAGGATAACTTCTGAAGCCAAAGGCCAAATGCTGGCCAGGCTTAGCTGTTCAGACGATTATGACGGCCTTAGGGATGTTCAGGTTGTTATTGAAGCAGTATATGAGAATATGGAAGTCAAACGACAAGTCCTATCCAAACTGTCCCAGGTGGTTGGGAAAGATGTTCTCATTGGTTCAAACACTTCTTCTTTAAGCATCACTGGGATGTCAGAATCAGTAGATGAACCTGGCAGGTTTGTGGGAATACATTTCTTTAACCCTGTCCCGGTTATGAAACTTGTGGAGATAATCAAGGGTAACAAGACTTCCCAGGCGGCCATGGATAGAGCGAAGGAGTTATGCGAAGGCCTTGGTAAGACTCCTGTAATCGTAAGGGAGTCACCTGGATTCGTGGTCAATCGGCTTCTGTGTCCTATGCTGAACGAGGCAGCGTATCTCTTGATGGAGGATGTGGCATCAGCCGAGGATATTGATACTGCAATGAAACTTGGTGCCAATCATCCCCTTGGGCCTTTATCCCTGGCAGATTTAATAGGTATAGACGTGCTTTACGCCATTATGGAGACTCTTCATCAAGATCTGAAAGACGATAAGTATAAACCATGTCCGCTGTTGAAGGAGATGGTTGACAAGGGACACTTTGGGCGTAAATCAGGTCAGGGCTTTTTCAAGTATTAGGCCAAAAAGTGCAGAATGTGTTGGAGGGGGTTATCCCCCTCCTTGCTTTACTTGCATTAATTGAATCAAACCTGTTCATACCGGGAAAATGTTCAACTTGCGATGCCACCTGCCTGGGTGACTGTTCTCGCTGACCGGCCAGGCAAGCTGAGCCCAAGTTTTAGAGTTTATAACCGATTTTCCTTAGAAATGAATGGCGCGCCTGAATATCATCTGGGCCTTCAACGCCCTTGGGAGAGCTTCCGTCTATGACGCCCATGATTCCCCGTCCCTGTTCTGTCACGGCGACAACAACCTGGGCCTCATTTGCCGTAGCACAGAAGATGTTAACTACTTCAGGCACCATTTTGATGTTGTTCAAGACATTAATGGGGAATCCATTTTCGATGAAAATGATAAATGCATGGCCTGTTCCAAGGTTAAGGGCATTCTTTTTGGCAAGTTCCACCAGCCGCTCATCGTTGCCGGCTGTACGCACCAGGCAAGGGCCGCTTGCTTCGAGGAATGCGATTCCAAACTTGATTCCTCCGCCTGCATTAGCCATAGCCTCGTAAAGGTCCTCGACAGATTTGATGAAATGGGTTTGTCCAAGTATCATGTTGAGGTTTTCGGGCTTTTCAATATTCACAACGTCGAATTGAATGGACATAGTATCTCCTCCCAATGTAGTCGAACCTGTAACCGCGTCTAGTCATTCTATCATGCCAGTAGATTGTCCTGCCCGCGAGCACATGCGCTCAGCCCATCTTATAACTGGTTGATTTTGCTTCTTACCAGTCCCACCATTCGCTATTCGGTTGGGGCATCATCTCCAACATATACGATTAAGCCATCTGGCAGGACCTTCATATTGCAGATAACCGGGTCTGCAGTTATCAATGTTCCGCCCATGCTCTTGGCAAGATAAGCCGATATTCCGCTATTTAGCTGAAGGCCTTGGTGTTCTGCCATCAATTTTGCGGTCTCCAGGGCGATTTCTGGGGTAACCGGTTGGACGTCAATCGGAAGCTGGTCCAACAAGGCTAGGAGATCTGCAAATGAGTCAGGATGATCAGTTATGCCTTTTAGATATACCATAAGCATGTCAAGGGCCGTGACTCGTATTTTTGACCCACAGCTGTGGGCTTGTTCCAGAATTCTCTGAATCACAGATCCTTTGGGTTTTCCCTCAAGGTATGTAATCAGTGATGAAGCATCGATGATGCAAGGTGAGTCGTCGCACAAAGATGTTCTGCCGCTCTCACCGGGATCAGAGAATATTTTCATTGGCTGTTTTCCCTCGACGTCTCTAGTGTCTCTTTTCGGTTGAAAAATCCGAGCCCGTGTTCAACTGGGTTTTCGAACTCTGGCACAAGCACCAGTTTTCCGTCTAAATCATAAACGGTGAACTTAGTCCCGGGCTTTAGGCCAAGCTTGTTTCTGATCTGCACCGGTATGACTATTTGGCCCCTGGTGGAAAGAGACGTTCTGTGCATTTGGGTCACCTCGCAAAAATGCGGGCCGCTTTCGGGCAGCAGCAGTCTCAGGGAGAATAGCCCGAAAGATGCCCTGCAGTCAGCCATACTTGCCTTATTATGCCCGGAATTTCAGGGGAAGATAGCACCGGTGTTCAGATGTGTAAATTGGGCAGCAAATGTTGAAATTATGGCCAATGTCGGAGAACATATATCCAGGCGATATGCGAACTGGAACAGCAACCCAGTACTGCACTGGATCTGGTATCCGGATGCCGCCGAACATGTATCCGACTGACATCGGAAGTTCGACCAAATATACGGAGGTGCTTAGATAATGGCTGAACGTGAAGTAGTGGTATATTCGACTCCAACCTGTCCCTGGTGCACAAGGGCCAAGGATTATCTGAAGCAGGCAGGAATAGATTTCGAGGAAAAAGATGTTTCTGTTGATCTTCAGGCTGCCCGTGAAATGGTGAAAGTGTCTGGCCAGATGGGCGTGCCGGTTCTGACAATAGACGGCAGCGTGGTTGTGGGTTTCGATAAGAAGAAGATTGACCAGCTTCTTGGGTTGTAATTTTGCACCCGGTTTGAGAGAGTTAGCGAACGTTTGAGAAAAAGGGCGAAATAAGCGGTACTTGGATTCGTTTCGAGTACCGCTTATCATCAGATTTGATCAGTCCCGCATTCAGTTGTGCGCAAGTGAAGTTCCAGTAGGGATTTACTCTTTTGCACCCACGTGTTTACCGTTCTTTCCGAGCGTCCCAATATAGAAGCAATTTCCCTAATTGTTTTTTGCTGGAGTCGATACCTGATAACCGATTCATATGGTTTAGGGAGTCGGCTTATAGCGTCGAGCAGTTCAGTTACTCTTATGTGATCGTTCTGGTTTTGAGTTCTGATGCGGATGTTGTCTGCACAAGGCAATTCTTTCGCTTTATGTTTTTGAGCCTTCAGAGAAAGGCGACGCGCTACTGTCTTAACCCAAGCTTGCGGGCTACGTATCCCAACACCGTTCATAGTTTCATATGCTCGCCATAACGCAAACAAGGTTTCCTGCGCCACATCCTTGCTCAAATGAGAATCTTGAAGTATCGCCAAGGAATTGTGAAACGCTATTTGATAAAGACTATGGTATGTCTTTTCGAATTCAGACGAAAAGCAAGACATCCGTTGGTCCTCTTTCGGATTTCTCATGATGCTTAGCAATAGCTGTGGGCTAGGATGAAATACAAGCTTCGATTACTGCTAGACAATTCCAAATAATTAGACCGATGACAGAGGGATTTTGTTCCCTTATGGAGCAAGAACGCCAGAAAGGCAAGTTTTGCAGGTGTACGTTGCGTGTTTTGGATCTGAAACGGCACTAATAGAGTGGGAGGTGAAATCTTACCGGTATAACGTATTGTCTGAATCCTTTATGTGGTGCTCTAGTTTGGTGTCGAGTTACTACAAGTTTGTATAAGGGAGATCGGCCTGGTCCAGTGTATCGTGTTTGAAACAGAAGATAATTGCGATACATTTGCCATAGGAGATGTCATTATTCGGGTTTCGCCGGAAACCAATTGATGAACGGTGGATACTGGATGGCATACACAGTTTACATCCTGGCGAATAAGGGGGCTACCTGGTAAATTCTATCTTGAAGCGAAGGAGGGCAATTCGTGTTGCGGAAAACAGGGTGTTTGATGCTGATGTTGTTTGTGAGTATTGTTTTTCTTTCTGCTTGCCAACCATTTGTTTTTGCAAACATTCCGGAAGATGAGATACCTGACTATATCAAAGAAAGCATAAAGGATTTGGGGTCTGATGACAGTAAGGCTAAGGACATAGTCTGGCGTGTCTGTGAAGAAAGAGAGAATTACACCTGGGTTGCGGCGGAGTATAAACTCGAGGTGTTTGGACGAACCGAGAACATGTATGCTATAGCAATCTATGATAGCCAGGGTTCGTCTGGGGGAGGAATTACAGCAAGCATGCCCGATGATACAAGTTTTGCAGGAGGTGTTTCTTCTCCGGCTGGACATACTGCACGTACAATATCAGCCCAAGGTTTTACTACTGACAAACGGATTGTGAAGATTGTCGGCACCACAACAACCGGTAAACAAGTAGAAACCGTCCCTGTGAACGGGTATTGGTGCATGGTACTAGAGGATCCGGAGCATAACGAAGGCTGGGAACGTGTTGCCGGGGTAAATGCAAAAGGGGAGATTGTCTCGAAACTTGATTTGCCTGGCCTGAAGTAGGCCGGCAGGTCAATAAAGGTTGAACAGGGATTGATTGAATGGAGAAAGGGCAGTTTGGACTGCCCTTTCTGTAATGCCGGGCCTTGCTGCGTTTTGGTTGTCTAGTTTATTCCTAGAATTAACAGGATCAAGATAAGGAAAATGATGAACGCCAGCTGGTTGTCAATATTCCATCCTGCTCCTCCAATGCCTCCCATATCAGGGCCTCCTCTCAGTTAACCTAACTTATGTTATGTAACTAATAGGAAGTTGCTACACTTTGGTGAAATTTGACTGCCGGGGGAGGGTAAGTAGATGCCTCCCCCGGCAATCTTCAGGTACCGGCTGGTTTCATACGCCTGATTGGCCAGCCTGGGTCTGCATTTCCTGACTGGCCGTGTCTGCGCCAGAGGCCGTCAGAAATATGCGACAACTATTGAGGCTTGTAGTATCCCTGTTTCTGCATATAGTTGAAGATCTTCTCGCCGTGTTTCTGCTCGTCATCCTGGATGTTTTGGAGATCCTTCCTGAGCTGTGAATTGGCAGACTCAAATACTGCTGTGTCGTAACCGCTGGAAACGAATTTCTCGGTCATAAGCATATCATGGCAGATGGCTGCGTCATCAGTAGCACCTGTCTGCCCCTGTTGTCCCTGCTGCCCTTGTTGCGTTTGCCAGGGTTCCTGGCCATAGGCGCTCCACTGATGAGTCTGGTTGTCAAGGGAGCCGGTTTCAAAACCTGCCCCTGCCATTTTGAAATCTTGCTTAGTGCCTGCCTGCTGATTGGCGCCCATTTGCTGCGTGCCGCCTTGATTTCCTAGGTACCTGTTCAGGGTGTCATAGTGATTCTGCTCTTCCTGGGCCAACTCATTGAAGAGATTGCGCAGTTCCTGGGATTTGGTAAGGCTGGCGTATCCTGAATACTTCTTAATGCAAATTTCCTCATGAGACAGTTGATCTTTCAGCAATGACCTTTCTTTTTGCGTCAATTGATGGGTCATTATGATATCACCTCTCATTAAGGATGCGAAGAAACTTGAAGACATATTCCTCACCGGGTGATGAACATGCCTGTAAGGATATGGTTGGCTACTCTTTGAATGAGATAGCACGGTGGGGAAATATTACGATAAATATGATGTGGTATGTTACGTAAGATAGAGATATAATGGTAATGCCAGAAGAGGAGGTCATAACTATGCCCAATATCAGGCCAATCTCGGATTTGCGAAATTTCAGCGATGTTGTGCGCGATGTTACCGTGGGAGAGCCTGTTTTCTTGACCAAGAACGGAAGGGGGCGCTACGTACTATTGGACATAAAGGAATACGAAAAGACAAAGGCAACAATCAGACTTTTGTCTGAATTGGCCGAGGCGGAAACTGCTGGGAAAAGCCAGGGATGGCTTTCTACCGAAGAAGTGAAAGGTAATTTGAGGGTATAGCACATGTACAAGATTCGAGTCAATCCTGTTGCACTAACGGATTTGCGAGGGATTAAGGCTTATATCATCGAGGAGCTAAGCAGCCCTGATGCCGCAGTGATGGTTGTGGAGAAGATTATCTTGTGCTACGAGCAACTAGAGAAATATCCAATGATGGGTGCAAGCTTATCCGCGGTGCTTGATATTCGTACTGATTATCGATATCTTGTTTGCGGCCACTACCTTATTTTCTACCGGATGGAAGGTGAATACGTTTCTATCTACCGCATCTTGCACGGCAGGCGGGATTATCTGCAGATTCTGTTCGGCGATTTGCCCGTAGACGGAGATATGAAATAGCCTCAGTGGCTTAGTGTCCAAACCTCATGTGGCCAATCCAATTTGGCTGAGCCTTTTTCAACTTGATCTTGACCTGATTGCCAATGCCCCTAAGTGCAGGCGTGCGCGATACCTACAATATTGTTTGCTTCTTAGCACGATTTTGGGGTTGCCTAATTGACGGGCTAAATGTATAGTGTAATTTGGTGGGCTGTTAGTGACACATGTAACAAGTGTGCCCCAGATGGCCGGGTTTTCTTGAACTCAGTCGTGTTAGAGGGTTATTACGATTAAGTAAGAAGGGTGATCACATGGCTCAAAAGACTAATCCATTTCAGACCATGCTCGAACAGCTGGACGCGGCTGCCCAGATCGCCGGGTTAGACAAGAATGACTACATTACACTTCGCTACCCCGAGCGCGAATTGACAGTTAACTTCCCTGTCAAAATGGATGACGGCAGCACTCAAGTATTTACTGGTTACCGAGTTCAGCACAGCACTGTCAGAGGACCCGCCAAAGGCGGAATTCGCTTCCATCCAGACGTAGACATGGATGAAGTTAGGGCTCTGGCAGCCTGGATGACCTTCAAATGCGCCGTTGTAGATATTCCCTACGGTGGCGCCAAAGGCGGAGTAACAGTCGATCCTACTAACTTGTCCGTTAGCGATAAGGAACGTATCACCAGGGGTTACACAGCTAAGATTGCAGATTTCATCGGACCTGAAAAAGACATACCAGCCACTGACGTGAACACAACCCAGCAAATGATGGGTTGGATCATGGATACTTATAGCACTCTTAAAGGCGTTTACTCCCCTGGAGTAGTAACCAGCAAGCCGGTCGAAGCAGGCGGCTCCATTGGACGCAAAGAGGCAACCGGACGCGGAGTGTTCATTACTACCAGAGAACTTGCCAAGAAACTTGGAATGGATCTCAAGAAATCCACTGTAGTGGTTCAGGGATTCGGAAACGTAGGCAGCAATGCTGCAATGTACCTTCATGAGGCAGGTGCCAAGATTATCGCTGTAAGCGACGTATCAGGCGGACTGTACTGCGAAGACGGGTTGGATATTCCTGCCATGCTTGATTACGTGGCGAAGCATCCGCGCCATATCATCGAAGGATACAAGCAGGACGGAATCAAGGCTACAGACAATCATGGGATTCTTACCTGCAAGACAGACTTCCTGGTACTGGCTGCCCTGGAGAACCAGATTACCGAAGAAGTGGCAAAGGAAGTTCAGGCAAAGGTTGTTATCGAAGGCGCCAACGGCCCTACGACCTTCGGAGGAGACAAGATTCTCGAAGAGAGAGGCGTCTTTGTTTGCCCCGACATCCTGACCAACGCCGGTGGAGTTACAGTATCCTACTTCGAATGGGTTCAGAACCTGCAGCACCTTGCATGGGATCTAGAGACTGTTAACAACAACCTTGAAAGAATTATGGTTAAGGCATTCAACGAAGTATATACAGTTGCAGAAGACAAGAAGATCCCAATGAGAATGGCAGCTTATATTGTGGCACTTCAGCGCCTGGTTGCTGTTCAGAAGATTAGAGGGATTTTCCTATAAGTTTCTGTTGGATCTTCGCAGGAGCCAAGAATGACTGTTCCTATGCGAAGCACAACAGATAGGTTGCGGCGTCAGAATACGCAGAAAAGTCTGCAAATGCAGACCGGACAAACCAGAAGATGCAGCATAGGCGCACTACGGGCCGTGACAAGAAAAGCACTGAGAAACGCAGCATTAGTTGCAGCAGAGACGTGGCAGTAAATGTTAAGTTTTCGCCGTGACATGTAGCACTAACTGAAGAAAAATACGGAGCAGGGTTCGCAACACTAAACGAAGTTCAAGTTATAGTACAAGACCAGGCATCAATTGCACCAGGTAAATCAGTAACAGCCGAACCAGCGAACGCGAATAATTGTTGAAACATGGCGAATAGACGGACTAGTAAATAAAGCATTGCCGTACCGGTATTAGCATTACAGCACAGGCCATGGATTGGTTAGTTATCGAAGAATAATACGCAGCAGAG
>MTKW01003983.1_pt1 | contig 18420 bp, 15 predicted proteins | sample 1042761 | NCBI WGS metagenome assembly MTKW01 (sample SAMN06205366, study PRJNA360243) | anaerobic digester metagenome | biome: Wastewater treatment plant; feature: Anaerobic digester sludge; material: sludge; isolation source: anaerobic digester fed with sludge from wastewater treatment plant ... | reverse complement strand
TGTGCCCTGTGCTCTGTGCTTCTCGTCTTGCGGCGGGCGGCATGCGGCTAGCGGCATGCGGCGTTCTTCCTATGACCTTGCGTCTTGTGTCGTTTTTCACGATAAAAATTCGTGAGTTTTTAAAAGCTGAAAGTTACTATCGTTCGCGAAAGCCCCATGGTAAAAGACTTGCATGACTTGCACGACCTGTAAGATCCCGCGGAGCGGGACTTCGTCGTTTCACTCCTCAGCCTGCAAGACCTGGCCCTGTGCTCTGTGCTTTTAGTCTTGCGGTCCTGCGGTCTTGCGGTCGTTTTTGCCCTGAGCCCTGTGCCCTGTGCTCTGTGCTTTTAGTCTTGCGGTCTTGCCGGATTTAAAAATCTGTCACTGGATTGAAATGTGCATTTTTTTCCCAAGTCCCTGTTCAATTAATCTGTAAAGAGTAGATAACTGAATGTCGGAATGTCCGTTTTCTATCCTCGAGATGAAGCTCTTTCGGGTACCGGTGCGCCTGGCTAGTTCCTCCTGAGTCATTTTAGCTTGTTTCCGTTCTTCCCTGATTATTTCTCCTATGGCGAATGACTTTGCTTTTATGTCAAAGTCAGCTCTTTCCTTAGTACCAACTTTACCATAAGTTTTATCAAGATATTCTTCAAATGTTGTTATGTCCTTTCCCTTTTTCATTTTTCTATTCCTTCCCTCTTTGATTTGAAATATTCCTCTTTAATTTTCAGAGCCTTATCGATCTCGGATCGTGGAGTCTTCCGGGTTTTCTTTTGAAATCCATTAAAAAGAACAACAAGCATCCCATGATCAAAGCAGCAGAAAATTCGATAGATATTACTTTCATATTCAACTCTTATTACATACAAGCCGTCTGTCCCGGTTAAATGTTCAAAGAATTTTGAAGGTATCCGGGGCGATACGGTTATCGTGAACAACACATAAGCAATTTTTTCGCGGACTCCTGTGGATAAAGAGTTAACAAAATCCTCGAAATAGGTCCGGAAAAAGATTATTTTCCGCTGTTGCTCCATTATACAAAGTTAACTAATAATGTAACTTTTTCAAAGTTTTATTAGAATTTTCTAATGAAACCCACATGATTGAATTCAAACACAAACACGTAATGAATATAATTTTCAATCATGCGCGGTTCCACCGCTCAAGCGGGGCAGGCTCTCCGAGGAGGGGATTCATCCAATACAACCTTCGCTAAAGCCTCATTATAAAAGACCTGCAAGACTTGCATGACTTTCCCCCCGCCATGAGCTTTTAGTCTTGCGGTCCTGCGGTCTTGCAGTCGTTTTCGCCCTGTGCCCCGTGCTCTGTGCCCCGTGCCCTGTACCACAATTCGATCTCCCTATTTCAATTGAACTTTCATCAGAACAGGATTGCTGAACTCAGTGATATTACTCAAAACCGGGGACATGCTTCTCAAATACCCTGACGAAATCCTGCTCTCCAACGGACTCGATTTAAAATACTTCACAAAATCAGTTGCTTCTATGACGCTGTATAAACATTCATCATAATAGAACAGATATCCATCCTTATTCATGGGAGGAAATGGTAATAAATTGTCCAGATCGTTTTTCAAATAAACCTCCCTGACAGAAGGAACGTAATCCTTATTCCTGAAAATCGAAGTTGAATTTGTGTTTTTATTATAGACAGCAAACATCTGCGGGTACTTGTAGGAATTCAAAACCATTAACAAGTAAGATTCAGTCTCAGCGAATGATTGTACCATGTAACCGTCTGGCGGACCTCCTGCCAGGTTAAACGCACACTCTCTCCATGTTTCCCATGTGAGCTTCCTGTCACCTAAGTTTATTATATATCGAGGCGTCTGTTCAAAATCCTTATTCACAGAGAATATGGTGTCGCTGTATGTCTCTTTGTATAAGAAAGTGGTATCAGTTATTTGATAATGGTAATCATAAGGCGAATAAGGAATTTGATTTTCCTGCGATTTGGTATAGGTTCTGTAATTCCTGCAAAGGATGCGGATTGAATCGGTTGATAAATCAATGCCCGAATAAAGATACTTCGTATGTGGTCGCTGTGTTGTATGAACAAGCAAATTGTTGTTAAAATATCCAATTGAGTAAACCCAGGTTCCGGGATGCCTGACAGACTGTTTCACGGTTTTGATGTAATTGCCATGAAAATCATAGATTTTTACATCACTTATTTTATGATTGTAAACAAATACTCTTCCCCCACTCTCATCGACTGCTATGCAATATGCAGCTGTTTCTCCCGGACCGGATCCAATGTTGAACAGACTGTTTATATAATTGCCGTTTTTATCAAATACCTGTACACTTAATTCATTTACAATGAAGAAGTAATCTTTTGTGATCGCGAAATTCCTGAAATACCCCATTATGGAACTGTCAGTGGTCTGAAGGGGAATATATTCAACTTCCCGGGCAATTTCAGACAGGTGCATGGAATCTTCAACAGCTTCTGACAAATTCAGGTTAATGGAAACCGGATAATCAATCTTTTCCGCAACCTGCTTTCCAGGTCCGGTGCATGAGATAAAAGCTGATACCAGAATTAACAAGTACTTATTCATTTCGCAAAAAGACTGAAGTTTAAATATAATAAAACCTTAGTTTGGAATAATCTGTAAATAACCGGTAAATGATTATTTAATGTTGTATTGTTCATAATTAATTGAATAATTGCATATTACATGGAAATTGCCAATTAAGCGTTCTTTTGTTGACCCTGTGTCTTTAGTCTTGCGGTCCTGCGGTCTTGCAGTCTTGCGGTCTTGCGGTCTTGCGGTCGTTTTCGCCCTGTGCCCTGTGCCCTGTGCTCTGTGCCCTGTGCTCTGCGCCCCGTGCCCTGTGCCCCATGCCCCGTGCCCTCTGCTTATATAGCCGAATTATCTTCTACAAAATCATTCCATGAAATGATTTTTATATTTTCAATAGTGGTCGTTTCATTTCCCAGCCAGATTACAGCCTTCTTTATCTCCCTGTCAAGATTCTTTTCAGGGAATAGAATCAGGTTTCTTAAATAGTTACGACTAAATGTCTGACCTGCCTTGATCTCCAATGCTGTCAGATCCCCTGACTCCCTTTCAATAATACAATCCACTTCCACGCCGTTACTCTCACGCCAGTAATATACCGATGGCCTTTTGCCCTGATGAACCTGTGACTTGATTATTTCGCTTATCACAAGGTTTTCAAACAATGCCCCATAGAGATAATGGGTCGAAAGGGTGGCGGTATCAGCTATACGGAGAAGGGAGGAAACCACACCGGTATCATAGAAATATAACTTGGGTGATTTTATTAAGCGTTTATTGAAATTGCGATGATACGGCTGCAGCAGGAAAATTACATAGCTTGCCTCAAGTAATGAGATCCATGCCCTGGCCGTGTTAACAGAAATACCCGTATCGTTTGCCAGTGAAGTGAGATTAAGGATCTGTCCTATACATCCGGCACACAAGCTTAAAAACCGTGAAAAAGTCTGAAGATTCTCAATTGATCTTAAGGTCCTGATATCCCTTTCAATATATGTTTGCAAATATGAAGGGTAAAAATCCTGAGCCGCGATTTTCTGATCATGTACCCTGGGGTAAAACCCAGAAAGGATCAATTGTGCCGGATCGAGGATTGCATGTCCGCGAAGTTCATGTGTGTCAAAAGGCAGCAACACATTTACACTCACGCGTCCTGCCAGAGACTGACTAATGCGCTCATTAAGCAGAAAACTCTGGGATCCAGAAAGAATAAACTGACCATTGGATTTCCTTTCATCGGAAATAACCTGAATATAACTGAACAATTCAGGAAGGTTCTGAGCTTCATCAAATATCAGCTTACTCCCGGCTGAATTAAGAAATCCAACCGGATCAGCCGAGATCATTTCGCGTATATCCGGCCTCTCAAGGTTGTAATATCTGAAATCGCCAAAAACATTTCTTAGCAAAGTGGTCTTGCCGGATTGACGAGGACCGGTAAGAAAAATTACTGGGTATTTTTCGAGCATCTTTTTAAGATGAGAGCTGATTTGCCTGTCAATTATCATTGTATGTAATTTTGCATTTACATTGCAAATATACATAGTTTTTGGAAAACCGGTGATTTAAGATATACGGCGGGCGGCACGCGGCTAGCGGCATGCGGCGTTCTTCCTATGACCTTGCGTCTTGTGTCGTTTTTTACGATAAAAATTCGTGAGTTTTTAAAAGCTATTTGTTTAAACCAAGAACCCACCCCCAGCTCAAGCGGGGCAGGCTCTCCGAGGAGGGGATTCATCCGATGCAACTTTCGCTTTGTCTTGCAGTGTGCCTTGCTGTCTTGCAGGTCTTGTACAATTAGCACGACCTGCAAGACTTGCATGACCTGCACGACTTGCATGACTTTCCCCGTGCCCTGTGCTTTTAGTCGGGCGGTCCTGCGGTCTTGCGGTTGTTTTCGCCCTGTGCCCTGTGCTCTGTGCCCTGTGCTTCTCATCTTGCGGTCTTGCAGTCGTTTTCGCCCTGTGCCCTGTGCTCTGTGCCCTGTACTTTTAGTCTGGCGGTCGCTTAGTCCCTTAGTATCTACGCCTTACCAAGAACCCACCTCCAACCCCCCGCTCAAGCGGGGCAGGCTCTCCGGTGGAGGGGATCCGTTTTATTCAACCCTCCTGCTGTCGCTTATTTTCCGCGCGCCGCGTGCCACACGCCGTTCTTCCGCCTTGTTCTCTTTCCCCCTGTAAACATACCAGTACGCCAGCGGTATAAAGAAAAGACTCACAACCGTACCCAGCGACATACCTCCTATAAGCGCCAATGCCAGGGGTCGCTCCAGCTCGGAACCCATTCCCTGATATAAAAGTATAGGCATGGTAGAGAAAATCGATGCCATAGCCACCATGATGATCGGCTTTAGCCTTCGCGATCCTCCCTCGTAAATGGCCTCCTTCAGCCCCAGTCCTTCAGCCCTGAGATTGTTTATGGTATCCACCTTCAGGATCGAGTCGTTTATTATAACCCCCGACATCACTATAAGCCCTATCATGGTTATAATATTGATGGTCCCGCCCCAGATCAGAACCAGCAACAGGGCGCCGGCTATATCAATGGGGATCTCAAGCAATACGATAAAGGGCTGCATAAGCGATTCAAACTGGGCAGCCAGAATGAAATAAAGCAGCAACAGAGCCACTACCAGGATGACAGCAAGTTCCCTGAACAGCTTCTGCCCCGATATCAGCGATCCGCTGAAACTGACATTCAGATTCTGATCCGATCCTGCAATACTCCGTATCCCGCGGGTTATATCTGCCGGCCTGTTAGTCTCAATATTCATATATACGGGTACATACTCCCCGTTTGTCCCTCCCTTGATGGTCTTGTAATCATGAACCCTCTGTATCCTCACCAGCTCCCTTACCGGAATCGGCTTTCCGTTCTTATTCAAAACATCTTCCGTAGAGATAATGTCACTTAGCTGTTTTTCCTTTCCCGACAGCACTATCGGCAGGATCTCATACGATGCCCTCAGCTGACCAATGTTGTATCTGTTCAGCGCTGCTTTAAGGGTATTGTACAGTGTCACCGGCTCCACATCATATAGCAGCAGCCTGTCGGGATCTATCCGGAGCAGTATCTTGTCTTCAAGCGGCGGATTCGATATCCCCGCTTCAGGCCACTGTTCCTGCATCCGGGATACGATATCCGTCATCACTTCAACGGGAGGCACTTCCTTCTCCTTCATTAAACTTACTTCGGCCACGAGAGGGACTTCAGAAGCTGAGAAGATCTTCTCAAAAATGTTCTGCTGGGCCGCGATGTTCACTGACGCTCCCGGCCATTTCTGAGCTATAAACCTGTTTATCTGCTCCCAAAGCTCTTTCTGTGCCCTGTAACTCCTGGCCTTTATATATACTTTCGCCTGGGTATACGAGAGGTCATAATCGCGGTTGAACAGGAACTGCTGCTCCCCGACAAAGGAATTGCTCTGTAAAACAAGCTCACTGTGCGATTCCGTCAGCTGCCTTATCCTGCGCAGGTTCTCATCCAGGCTGATATTCTCGTTCCAGTCAACCGTCACTACCAGTTCATCCTGCCTGATTTCCGGAAATCTCTCCTTTTCGAGGATGATGAACAACCAGACCATCAAAAGGAGTATCAGCCCGAATGATATCATGGTAGCTCTCCTGTACCTGAAAAAGAAATCCATTCCGCCTTCGTATCTCTCCTCAAGCCTTTTCAGGCTTATCTTCTTCACAAGCCTTGTAAGCCAGCCTTCCTTCCCGTTCCTGTAAAACAGGTAGTAAACCGTCGGAAGAAGCGTGATCCCAACCAGAAGCGATACACCCTGGCCTATCACGATGGCAATCGCCTGGTCATAGAACAGGGCCCCGGAAATGCCGCTCAGAAATATCAGGGGAATGAATACCGCACAGGTCACGAGAACCGATGATATAAGTGGCGTGATGACTTCGTTGGTTCCCCTGGCACAGGCTTCAGTGAGTGAAAGCCCCCTGTCAATCCATTGTGTTATGTTCTCTATGATAACTATAGAGTTGTCGATCATCATTCCTATTCCAAGTATCAGTCCTGCCAGTGAGATGATATTTAAGGACAAGCCAACCAGATAAAAGAACAGCAGGCTTATCACAAGGGTTACCGGTATACTGAAACCAATAATAAGCGGCGACTTGCCGTCCTTGAGGAAGAAAAACATTAGTATGAAAGCCAGCAGACCACCTAACAGAAGGCTTTCCCAGAGATTCATGATGGAATAGTCAAGAAGTATTGTCTGATCCTGTGAAATCTCAAATTCCATCTGCGGATAATCCGCCCTGAAAACATCCAGAAGCTCTGCCATCTTCGATTCAAGGGAAGCCATCTTTGATGTCGATTCCTTGATTATAGCCAGGGTAATTGCCCTTTTACCATCCGAATAATATATGCCCCGCGGCTGTTCCTCCCTTAGGCCGACTTCGGCTATATCCTTCATCTGAATTATTCTCGACCCGGTCCTTATAAAAATATCCCTCACATCGTTCAGATCACTCAGATAAGAGCTGAACTCGAGGTTATACAGGTATTTCCCGTCCTTTACCAGGATATTGCCGATATTTATATTATTTATCCTTACCGCGCTGGTTATATCATCGTCGGTCAGGCCCAGGCTGTTCATCTTTTCCCTGTCGGGACTTATATATATCTCCCTTTTTATTTGTCCGGTTATATCAGCCATTCCCACTTCAGGAAGCTGCTCTATTCTCTTTTTTATGACGGTCTCGGCAAATTCGCTCAGTTCGATGAATTTCTCATCACCGGCCATGCTGTCGGTCAGCATGATGTTTAGCATGAACACCGGGATGTCTGTGGCGCTTGCTTTTATTATTCTCGGTCTCTCAAGATCGGCGGGTAGATAGTTCATCGCCCCGTCGACTTTTTCGTTTACCTCCATAAAGGCAAGGTTGATGTCGTTCCCGAATTTGAACGAAAGTCTTATAAGAGCGCTCCCGTTACGCGATTCGGATTCGATACGGTCGAGGCCCTGTACCTGCATGAGGTTACGCCGCAGAACCGACACGACACTGTTCTCAAGCTCCCTGGCACTCACATCCGGACGCGAAACCGCGACCGTGATCTCAGGGATATCAATATCAGGCATCAGCGATACCGGCAGACGGTTTGAAGCAACAATGCCTAGAAGCAGTAATGCCAGAAAGGTCATTACAACTGCAATGGGACGGGAGATGAGGAATTTTACCATAATTTGTATAAGGTCTTGCAAGTCGTGCAGGTCCTGCAAGTCGTTTTAGTTGTTGTTTATTCTTTTTTTAATGGCTTCAGATAATTCATAAAACTGCTTATGCTATTTATAAGCTGTTGGATTTTATTTCTTCGCAGCAGAGCTTCGTCTTTTGTTATATAAAGCTGATCTTCTGCTATGTAATACATGCTTTTAATCTCTCCGGCAGAGCCTTTTGAAATATTCAGGAATTGCTTGAATTCAGCATCACTGCTTCTGCAAAATCCTTCACTGATGTTGTTCATTATTGAAATCCCGGCCCGCGTGATCTGATCCCTGAAACCATAATCCCTGCATGACTTGAAATCAGCATAAATCTGATTTACAATTGCCCTGGACATCTTCCAGATAACCAGTTCTTCAAAATTTTTTACAGTTCCCATATAGCACAAGTTTTAATAATTTATTCCCGACCTGCACGACTTGCAAGACCTGCACGACCTGCAAGACCTTTCTTCTTTAGCATCATCGGCTGATAAAAAACCACCCCCACAAAACTGAACAACAGTCCTGAAATAGTTGCTGCTGCAAGGGCAAACCAGAACTTTTCATCCTTGCCGGTAAGCAGAAAGGGTATCAGGCCCACTATTGTCGCGAGGACGGTCAGTAGTATAGGAATAATCTTGCCGTTAAAAGCTTTCATATACGCTCTGACTTCAGGCAGATCAGGCTTTTGCCGCCTTATGCGGTTGAAATCATCAAGTATATAGAGGGTGGCATTTACAACAATGCCGCAGAGCAGTATCATCGCGGCGAAAACTCCTTCGTCGGCCGGGATATTGAATATATGGAATGCTATGAAAACTCCTATGAACGAAAAGGGAATAAGACTGATTACCACGAAGGGCTGAGTGAATGACTCGAGCAAGATTGCACAGATAAAATAGATTATCAGGATCACCAGGAAGATCAGAAGATAATTGGCTTTCTGCTCTTCCCACGAATACCTGTAGGAATCACTCTGTGCCGTAAAACCGAGAGGAAGCATGGAATTTGTCTCATCTATATTCCGCTCGAGGATCAACTGCCCCAGCTCGTAATTACCTACAAAATCGAAGCCCACGGTGATCAGGTATTGCTGGTCCTCCCGCCTGATTGTATTATCCGAGATTTCCCTGGTCACCCGCGAAAAGTCTTTCAGCTTCACGATGCCTCCTGTCGAAGTCCTGACAGGTTCATTGCCGAGGCTCCAGTAATCAAAAATCTCCGACTGCAGGGATTTTATAACCACCGGTGCCGTTATCCCTCCGATATATGCCCGCGTTGAGGATGTTGTGCTTCTGGAGTAATTCCTGGCTTCACTGTAAGCCGAAGCAACATCGGAGCCGCTGCCTGCAAGATGAAACTTATCCATTTCGAGCCGGTTCCTGTAAACCTTGTGGCTGTTGGCCTTGATGATAAAACCACTGTAATCCTCTCCAAGCAGGTAAACCTCCTTTATCCTCCCCTTTCCGCTTTCAACAAGCCGCTCACGCAGATCCTCGCAATAGGAATACAACTCATCATAATTGTATCCTTTCATTATTACCCTGTAATTCGTCCGGATATAATCGCTGTAAACCTGGTTTGAGAATGCCTTTCCCACCCCGGCAACCGTGGCGTGATAGCTTCCTATACTGTTCATGTATTCCTCTATCCTGATCTTGAGGATATAGGGAAAGATCGTGAAATCGTGTTCAGGTTTGAAGGTGATCGAGACACGAGCGTTATTCTCATCCGAAATGCTTGTGGTGAACATGTCTATCTCGGAATACGCCGCGAGCATGTTCTCAAGCCCCATGCAGGTAGTGTTTATATCCTCTATTGTAAGCCCCTCCTCACTCAGTCCTATACTGACGGAGAGCCTTGTCCGCTGAACTTCATCGGAGCTGCCGTACCAGTAAAACCTGCTGTTCTTTACCTTCTCGTTGAATAGCCTGAATGTTCCGCCCAGAACTTTATTCACAACAGGCTTAATGTCCTGCACGTACTTGCTGTTCCCAAGTGTTTTGTTATAAAATTTTTGAAACTTGTCAGGCTCCGGTTTGTTTTGCTGCCCCACAACAGCTTTAGGAAGTGAATCGGGAAGATAAAACACCGGCAGACCGAACAGTAATATGGCGGCAATGATCAGGATGGCCCTTCTCTTCAAAATGAAATCTATAATTCCCAGGTATTTTTCGGACAAACGGACCACCCTTCTTTTTCTTTTTATCACTACAGCATTGTATTTATGGGGCAGCCTGATCTTTTCAAGAAGGGAGGGAATGAAAAACAGTGCTACGGCAAGCGAAACGGAAAGGTTGATTATTACCACCGCGGCAAAATCGGAAAGTGTGACCCTTGAGGCTTCATCTAAAAAGAAGATCACCACGAGCGCGCCTATGGTGGTCAGTGTTGCTGCAACGAGTGATATTCCCACTTTCTTGTTCTTCCGGAACCTTATGTGGTCGGTCATAACAATCGTGTTGTTTATGATAATCCCGAACGACACTGTTATGCCTGCCAGTGAATACAGATGGATCTCGAGGCGGAAGATATAATAAAAGATAAAGGCAATAAGGATGTTGGCCACGAGGCTTATCGCAATTATCAGGAGATATTTCAGTTCACGGCTTATCGCCAGGACGAAGAGCAGCAGAAGGATAACCGAAAGCACGGCCCTGAAAATGTTCTTGGAGATCTCCTCCTTGAGGTAAATGGTATTATCAAGCGATGTCCTTATGCTGTAGCCCGGGGGAAGTTCCTTTTTAAGGTTTTCAATTATAGCCTTTACTTCACCGGCCACCCTGATATTATTCACGTTCCTCCCTGCATTTACATTGATATTTATTGTATTCAGCCCGTTGATCCGGTAATAACTCTGCGGCCGCCTGTCTTTCATCCTCACCGTGGCAACATCGTTCAGGTGAATTATCCTGCCCGACGACTTTGCCACAGCTATATCATCCCATCTGAATTCCGGGTTCATGTTGCCAAGCAGGGTAAGATAGGTCATTCTGGCGGGCCCGGAACTGTTCAGTTCAAATGCTCCCCCCAGTTCCATCTCAAAAAAGTAGTTGTTGATCGCGGCGCTTATTGAAGATGGACTTATCCCCATTGAGGCAAGTTTCTGCTGATCGTACACTATCTCCCATTCGCGGGGAGTGGCGCCATAGACATTAACACTATAGACACCTTCTACAACCGAAAGTGCAGGTTTGATCACTTCATCGGCAACAGTGTATATGTACGAAGGACTGGCGTTCCCGTTAAGCTGAAAGGCAAGAATAAGGGATCCCGTGAGATTTGATGGCATGTTCATGGTTATCTCGGGGTATGATACCCTTTCGGGAAGCCTGTCGCGTGATTGCCTCAAAAGGGATGCGACTTCGAAACGCTTTGCCCTCAGATCAACATTTCTGTCGAATTCGACAGTTATATTTCCGCCGTTGTTGAAAGTATAGGAAGACACTTTCTTGACTCCGGTGACAGTCGTTATCATGCCCTCGAGCACGGTGGTGACTTCCTGCTCTACAACCCGTACCGGGGCTTCGGGCCAGGTCCATGAGATTGTGAGCGAGGGAAGGTATCTTGTAGGGTTCAGCTGAAGAGAGAGCAAAGGAATCATTGCCGCACCGACAATGATCAGCATTACAAACAGAATGTTGACCGTGAATGTGGAGAGAAAAGAGCTGTGATGAGCTTCAGTGTTCATTCCTCCTTCACTATTGTTTCGTGGGCGAGATTAACATTTCCGCTTACAATTACCAGGTCGCCAGGCTCAAGGCCCTCGCTGACCGAAAAGCTGGTACTGCTCTCGAATTCGACAGTTACATATTTCCATATCGCGAGCGAATCCTGTCGCACGAAGATCACATCCTTCCCCTGGCGTATTACCAGGGCTTCCTTCGGAACAACCAGCCGGCCGGGAACAGGCTTCCGTATAACTACCTTCACGTTCATCCCGTCGATAAGCTGGCCATTGTTCCGCAGCCCTGCTTTTATCTTTACCATTCCCGTCTCATCTACCTGGGGATTGATCTGGGTGATATTGCCGGAAATAACAGTGCTGTCGTTGATGAAAGGCATTATGCCCACGGGCATCCCCTGGTGTATTAAAGCATATTCCGATTCAATGACCGGGAATTCAACCTCCATCTTCTGGTCGTTGATTATCGTGCACAGGTTCTGATAATTCTGGCTGGGATTCCACTGAAGAGCCTCAAGATTGGCCACCACGCCGCTTATGGGAGAATGTATCCTGGTATTGTTGAAGTTGTATTCGGCAAGCCGGAGGGCTGTAACAGCATCATCGAGGCCGGAGCGGATGCGGGAAGTTTTTATTTTCTCTGGTGCAAGCCCTGTCGTGTCTAATGTAAGGTATTTACTGTAAATATCGTCCTTGAAATTGATTTCAGCTTTCTCATAGGCTTGTTTTGCGCTACGGAGCTGCGACTGATATTCAAAATCTTCAATTACTGCAAGCAGGTCGCCTGCATTAACTTTCTGACCATTACGGATCAGAAGTTCCGTGATCACCCCTCTTACCTTTAATGGTACAACAGCTTTTTCCGATGAATACACTTTGCCATTGGATACCAGTTCATGGTAAAAGGTGGATTTTTCAAGTTTTACGGTTTTAACCAAAACCGCTTCGGGATGTGAAGCACGACGTGCCATTTCCTCGAGGTCATCAGCTGTTTTTTGTTTGCACGAAACAGCCAGACTTACTGTTAAAATCAGAAACTGAAGAAGCCGGATTTTCATTTCGATCGACTTAGGTTATAACAGGAAATTAACAACTATAAATGTATGTATTAATAAGAAAAAAACAATGGTTTGAAACTGTTTTTTTCGTTAAAAAGAAATGATAAAACGGGACCCTGTTCGGGATTCAAGGTTTTAAGCGGTAATGTATTAACAATGAGCAATTAACAATTAGCAATTAACAATTAGCAATGAGTAATGAGCAATGAGCAATGAGTAATGAGCAATGAGTAATGAGTAATGAGCAATGAGCAATTAATCTGTTAATTGATAATTGTTTAACCAATACCCACCCCTAGCCCCGGAGGAGGGGATCCATCCGATGTAACCTTCGCTAAAGCCTCATTGTAAGAGACCTGCAAGACAATGTATCATGTATTATAGGCGATGTATTATAGGCGATGCGCCACATTGGAAGAGACCTGCACGATTTGCAAGACCTGCAAGACCTGTCACTGTACCCTGTGCCCTGCGCTTTTTCCTCTGTGCCCTGCGCCCTGAGCTTCTTCCTCTGTGCCCTGTGCTCTGTGCCCTGAGCCCTGTGCTTTTCAAATCTCCCCTTCATTTTCTTCTCCCTCAACAACCCCCTGCACTAATGCTTAAGCCTGACCAGCACCAAACTCGGATTATAATCAATTTTTACATTTTGCTATTACAATTACAGGATTACTGGTTTCGGTAAGATCATTCAACCATTGCATTTCCTCTCTTAATCTGTTGGCTTTATCATGGTTATTCTCTAACCAATGAAGGATTTCAATGGGGCTTAGAACTGATATCATTTCATTTTCCTGTGTGAAATCAAGCGGAATGATCGGCATAAAACCATTCATATCATCTATAAGTGCGGAATTATTTTCAGGAGTTTCCCGGCATATTGTTGTAGTCTTTAGCTTCTTATCGAAGAAACCAATATATCTCTTATTATGATAATAAGACAAACAAAAGAATATGAATCTGGAATTTTCATCAATATCGGTTATCAAGAAATATTCTGAACTAATCTGTCCAAATGATGGACTAATTTTTTGCTGGTCTTCGTATGATAAGCCATACTTCCCCATTTTAAAAACTAATCTTGGCTTTAATTCCTCTGTCGTTACATGAAAAAGGGTATCGTTGAAAATCTCTTTAAAATACAGATTGTTATTCCAACGTATAAAGGCTGTATTGAAGCTTGGCCTTCTGTTCTTTGTTAAATCCTTGTCGCCCCATTTCAGATAATTAGGAAATATCTTCCTAATGGAGTCCTTGTTAAAAATGACCAGCTTTGTTTTAATGGCTCCTGTATAATTGTCAATGAAACTGACATAGTTTTCGTCATCCAGATAGGTACCAAACAAAATACTGAGTTTCCCTCCCTTGACAGAAGGCTCTGCAATTTCTGGTCGAGAAAAACTGTACAGAAAAGAGCCGGTTAAATCAAATACTTTCGTCTCATTATGTTTATACCCATTAGTATAAACATAATTTTTACCCGTATTGTAATAATCTTTTACCGGGAAATTGTATTCATCAGGTCCCCTGCCAACTTTCCCTATAGTTCTGATGAATTTCCCATCCGATTTGTTGAAAAGCAGGAGTGGTATGTCAGATCCTGTATTCCTGACAATTATATAATCTCCCACTTTGATAGAAGGATAATCTGAAATGTATGATTCTTTAATTGTTTCAAGTGGAATGTAAGTAACCCCTGTTACGAACTCGCTTAGTTTTACTTCCATTTGGTTTTCAAATGAATCAGCTACATCAATAGTCATCAGTTTATTATGTTCATCTGAACAGGATAAAATAAAAACTGCAAGGAATAACATCAAACTAAACCTCATAATACTGAAAACTATTATACCTATTGTTGACAATTAGTCTGCAGATTACCCTGCAGACTAATTGTACTTGATATACACTGTATTCACTAAGACGGCCTTACTTTTTTCAATAACCACCTCCCCTGAATGTTATAAGCTCATCATGCGTCATTACCTTTTCAGGATTGATTTGCAATTTACCAAGTTTCTTCATAATGATTGTTTTTAAATTTCAGAAACATTTTTTCAATATTCAGTATGTACCAATCTGTTTTCCATGCCGCGCGGCATGCTTTTTATCGCCCGGGATGAACCCGAATTAAGAAATACCCCCTGTTTATTATTTCATAGCCTGGTGATACCGACCTATGAAAAAATGTCAGAGTCCACTACCTGAGTTACAAAAAATGTTATATTTGCATAGGCTAACTATTTTTTAGGAAAGTTCCGGGCAGGAAGTGACTCAGGGCACGGGGCACAGAGGAAAACCCCTGCCCGGATTTTTCAGATTAATAACAAATGAGTTCATAAATGTTAATAGATTGACTCATTGTTAATCAATTAATAGCATTCGTTTTTGTTTCAACGCCCTCCTTTCCCCCGGCGACCTGTCGTGCAGGTCTTATGGTCTTGCAGTCATGCGGTCCCTTCATTTCCGCGTACCGTTCTTCTGCCCTGAGCTTCTTCCCCTGTGCCCTGAGCTCTGAGCTTCTTCCTCCGCGCCCCGTGCCCTGTGCCCTGTGCTTTTCTTATTCTCCCCTTCAAACGTCAGGGATACAATATTACTATTACCGGATTTGAGGTTTCGGTAATGCCGTTTATTACATTGGTTAATTGATCAGACGGTTTTGCACTTTTTGTCTGCTCATTATATGATTTAACAAGATCATATGCATCCACAACATCGACCAGCAGACTATCATTTAATACCGACATCGGCCAAAATGATGCTCCTCCGTCAATATCATTGGCAAAACCGTTTTCCATCAGTCTATGAAATGTCAATGTCGTTTTATCAAAAAAACAGTTAGAAAAGGAAAAAGGAATAGCACTCACGGTTTGTATATACAATGAACTTTCGGATTCCAGTACACTGCCTATCCATATCTTCCCCTGTAATCCGGGAACCTCATCAATGGTCGGATCAGGGGGGAATTTGACCTCATCATAATGAAATATAACATGAGGTGTTTTAGTTTCGTTGTGATAACAATACAAGGTATCAATCCCGAATTCCATAAAATGAATTTTACCGTTAAAGTTGTATAATGGAGTAAAAACAATTGTAATTCCTCCATTTGATCTTTTTAAAGTATTGGGTAAAGCCTTAAGGGTTTTCCCAAACCTGTTAATAATATACCAGCTATTAGGAGGCTTCTCACTTGCATGAGGAAAGTTATATGAATGAAGAATAAGGTCATTGTTTTCGGTCAGCATTATCTGTTTGCTCGTGATGCTTATAGTAAACTCCCGGATGAATTGACCTTTAAAATCATACACATGTATCTTTTTGTCAGAAAGCAGATATATTTCCCTGTTTTTCACGTCATCAGCAAAAGCCAATAATCTGTTATATTCCCCGGGACCTCTGCCCTGAGATCCAACCTGATTAATAAATCTCCCCTTTCTGTCGAAAAGCAATAACCGGTTTTCATCGCTTACAATTATAAATGAGTCTGCAAGCGAAATATTTGATATCGAATGCAGCAAACAGGCTGAATCAGTTTCCAGCGGAATGTACTCCAACTTGCTCCCGATAGCGCTTATAGGTATAGTACTAAGTTTATCGAAGTCCTTTCCCATATCTACATTATAAAGCAAGCCGGGATCTTCTTGTTTAACATTTCTGCAAGTGCTGAACAAAACTATAAAACCCAATATTGCTACACGTAAAATTCTCATTATCTGCTTTGTAGTCATCATTAATCGGTGTAAATTTCAAAAATCACATTTAAGGTTAAAAATGAGGCTGCTTATTAAGCTAAACAGCCTCTATAGTAACTTGAGCTTAAAGCTTATGCTCTCCTTGGTTAATTAATGCAATACCCAGCCGTTGTTCCAAATACATAATAACAATCATATCCACAATCCCGTGTATAAGACACTAGGTAACCTCCAGGAATACATAAGCACACACATGTTGTACCATCGTATCCACCTCTCAGAGCGAACAGTTCTTCATTTTTCATAATCCTTTCAGGATTGATCCTTAATTTTTTTCATGATGATAAGTTTTAAATTACAGAAACATTTCCTCAATATTCAGTATGTACCAATCTGTTTTCCATGCCGCACGGCATGCTTTTTATCGCCCGGGATCGTATAAGTCTAGCAGGGAATGCACAATTAGCATGACCTGCATGATCCCGAGTCGCTTCGCTTTCGGGTACTACGTCTCCTCCTTACGTCGGATACGTAGCCTGCAAAACATCTTGAATCACTGCTTCAATCTTACAAGCATCAAAACCGGATTGTCTGTTTCATTTATCTTATTGACAATTTCCATCACGTTAGAGTTTCCATAATTTTCCCCTGATAGGTCTAATTTTAGTGATGTGAACTCAAAGGCATTTACTAATCCTAAAAGATACTCCCCCTGTTCCTTCTCTAAACAGCAAAACGGCTGGAAATCCGGGCCATTATCAATATCATTACTGATCCCTCCAATATACTTTCCATATCCGGAATCATCGCGTTGTAATGGAACAGCAAATGCCTCTTTATTTTCTTTATTGATAAAAGCTATAGCTTCTCTACCGTCAAAAAAATATTTGAAAATGTAGAACTGTTTTGTCTCAAATAATGAATGCGGCTGCATATAATAAGATAATTTTGAAAAATCATTTATTGGTGATCGGGGAAGCCTGTGATTTCCCGGGCTAAACAGTAAAACAGGGTGATAGTTAAAAACAGGGTTGATACAAAAGACTGTATCATTATAGCTATTCCAATAGTAAATATTTTTATCATATTTATAACAACCTACCCAGGCTCCAAGGTTAGAAGGGAAATTTGGTATGAAATTTGGCTTCTTAATTAATTCATTACCTAAAGTGTCTAAAATGATCCAGTCATATTTCGAATCTCCAAAGGATGAGTTCGCGATAAACAGCATCGAGTTAAAATATTCAATGTCGTCAAAATAAGCATCATTGTCAGGAAAAACAATTGTTCTAACAAGCAAATTATTTATTGAAAAAATTTTAACGCTTTTGAATGAATCCCTAATATAGATATTTTCATTATCGTCTACAGCAAACCGAAGATAGTATACGTATTCCTGGGGCCCTCTTCCTATATCTCCTATTTTTGTAATGAATTTCCCATTCAGATCAAAAACCAGTATCCCGATATCTTTAGCGGAGATAAAGATATGTTTATCTGAAACTTCTATTGAAAAGACAAGTCCAAATCTAATGGAATTATCTAATGGAATATAACGTATTTCATCTGCAATTTGGGACAATGATATTTCTTTGTCAATAAAGACTGTAGGATCTATTTTAATTAATTCAGTTTGATTACTTCCACAAGAAACAAGAAATAATATAAGAATCTTTAGAAAAATTTTAACTATTTGATTTTTATCAGACATCATCTTATANNTAAGCCTTCCGCGAATGAAGCAGTTGCCGCCAGGTAGTCCAAAGAACGGCATGCTACCAAGCACAGAGCACAGGGCGCAGGGCACAGAGCTCAGGGCACAGAGCACAGAGCTCAGGGCACAGAGCACAGGGCGCAGGGCACAGGGCACAGAGCTCAGGGCACAGGGCGCAGGGCACAGGGCGCAGGGCGCAGGGCACAGGGCGCAGGGCACAGAGTAAAAGACTTAGAGATGAAGGGACCGCAAGACTGCAAGACAATGTATCATGTATTATAGGCGATGTGCCACATTGGAAGAGACCTGCACGACTTGCAAGACCTGCAAGACCTGCATGACTTTTTCCCCTTCATAGCCCTCTGCACTAATGCTTAAGCCTGACCATCACAAGAACCGGGTTATCCGTTTCCTTTAAACTGGCAGCCAGTTTTTCAAGCTCTTTCTTTTTTTCGGGATAAAGAGGTTTTGAGTTCTTAAAATTTTCAGAAGCTACATATTCTTTTAATTTGTTTGCATC
>MTKW01004683.1_pt1 | contig 18422 bp, 10 predicted proteins | sample 1042761 | NCBI WGS metagenome assembly MTKW01 (sample SAMN06205366, study PRJNA360243) | anaerobic digester metagenome | biome: Wastewater treatment plant; feature: Anaerobic digester sludge; material: sludge; isolation source: anaerobic digester fed with sludge from wastewater treatment plant ... | reverse complement strand
GAAGATCTTACCTTAACATTATAGCATAATTCTTGAGTTTTTTAGTTCGTTATGTAAATCATGTCTATTTATTTTGACAAAAATGTAATATAATAGTGTTAGTTTAAAAATAACTTGAAACAGGTCTTGTCATTTTTGTTATTTATATTAAAATCAAAGGGGGAATACTTTGAAAGCTTTATATATAACAGAACCTCATCACATTGAACTAATTGAAAAAGATGACCCTGAAATACGGGAAAATGAATCGTTACTTAAAATACTAGGTTGTGGGGTTTGTGGAACAGATTTAAAAATCTATAAAGGTGAAACATTAGCAACTTACCCTATCATTCCAGGACATGAAATAGTAGGGGAAATAATCAATTCATCTAAATATGAGAAAGGAACGAAAGTAACGGTTGATCCAAACAAACCTTGTGGATATTGTAAATACTGTCGAGAAGGTAAACCACACTTATGTGATGATTTAAAAGCTGTTGGTGTAAATAGAAATGGTGGATTCGCTGAATTGTTAAGTGTACCAAATGATCTTATCTATCCTTTAAACGAAAACATAGATGTAAAAAGTGCCTTATTTGCTGAACCTCTTTCTTGTATAATCCACGGAATTGATTTGTCAAATTTTTCCTTTACTGATGATATAGCAATTATAGGTGGAGGCGCTATAGGATTAATTTTTGCAATGTTGTTTAACAAGTTTTCTGTTGGTATAAAACTTATATTTGAAATTTCACAAGATAAAATAACCTACATAGAAAAAGAATTCGGTTTTGACATCGTACACCCCCAAGAATACAAAAAATTCAAGGAATTTGATCTAGTAATTGAATGCTCTGGAAGTATATCTGGACTAGAGTTAGCCTATACATTAGTTAAAAAAGGAGGAAAAATTATAGTTTTTGGAGTAACCCCTAAAGGATTAACTACTACAGAATTAGAACCTTTTCAAATATATAGTGAAGAAATTACCCTTACTGGTTCTTATATTAATCCGTTTACGATGCAAAAGGCTGTCAAGATTATTAACAGCAAAGAATTTCCTTTCCATAAGTTACTAACAGATCAAGCCTCACTACAAGATATAAATGAATATATATCCGGTAATAAACATCCTTTCTTGAAAGCCGCATATATTAATAAATAACTAAATAAACCCTGTTAGATATTGTATGTAATAATATCTAACTATGAAAGGAGATTTACTCTTATGTATTATGTAGGAATTGATATTGGTTCTTCGTCTATTCAAATAGCGGCTATTGACCAGGAAAAGAATTTAGTATATGTGATGGAAAACATACCCCATTTTGGAACACCTTTGAAAATGCTTCCTAATATTTGGCATAATTTAACAACCAACTTAGACGATAAAATTATTTCAACTTCATTTACAGGCATAGGTGCGCAACACTTCAACAAAGTCTTCCCAGATCTTTTATTTGACTATGAAAGTGTAACTATACCAAAGGGTGTTTTTTTATTAGAACCAAACGCATCTTATGTCTTTCATATTGGAGCTAAAGACTCTTATTTTTTGAGACTTGCAGTAGTTGAAGATGAAATAAACCTTTTAGAATGGTCTGCCAATAGCAAATGTGGTGGAGGTTCAGGGATATTAATTGAAAAACAGTTAAGAAGGTTATACTTAAAAGATGACCTTAAGTTTTTCAACATTGAAGATCCCTATCAAAAACAAAAACAGATGGAACAATTATTTGTAAAAGCAGAATCAGAAATTACTGAATTTACAAAATTATCTGGTTTCAACGCTAGATGTGGAGTTATTATTCAATCAGATCTTATTCATGAACAAAATGAAGGGGCTCAAAAACCTTACTTGATAGCCAAACTATACACAACAGTCGCACGAAACTTTAAAAATGATGTTTTAGGAGCTAGAGAATTGGATTCTTCTTTAACTGCGATTGCAACTGGAGGAGTTTTTTCCAGCAACTATATTCTAAATAGTGTTAAAAACTTAAGTGGTGTGAATGTTAAGAGACCAAAACATCACACAGCAGTCGCAGCGATTGGTATAGCAATAAAGGCTCTTGAAAAGAATAATACCTTTGTTATGGATTTCAATCAACTTTTTAAGATTACAGATTTCAGTAAAGAAAAACGTTTCTTCGCTGGACCTCTTCATTCGTCACTTGAAAAAGTCCACATATTTGAACATGAAATTAACGAATCACCACATCAAGAGTTAAAAGAAGTTACAATTGGCGTTGACGGAGGCTCTACCACTACAAAAGCTGCAGTTGTAGATGTAAATACTGGAGAACTTCTTGATAAGATTTATATTAGTACACATGGAGATCCGGAAGGTGCTTTAAAAGAAGTTTTTAGATATCTATCAAAAAATGCGGATAAATACTTAGTCAAAGGTATTTGCACTACAGGATCGGCAAGAAAACTATATGAAAGAATTTTGATTAGTCAATCCTTGAAGAAACGTCTTGAAAAAGAAGGCTATCTCGTTTTAGATGGAGCGGTAGATGAAATTACATGTCACGCTAAAGGCATTAAATTCCATGATCCTGATATAGACACTATCTTTGAAATTGGCGGTCAGGACATGAAATTTACCTCTTTTAGGGTTAATGGAAACAAAGCAACTGACCAAATAAAAGAAGCAAGAATGAATTACTCTTGTCAGGCTGGGGCGGGACAAACTTTAGAAAATATGGCCCAAATACTGGATTTAGATGTGAAAAGTACTCTACAAGAGGCTGCATTAAAAGCAGAGATTGTACCAATAATAGATTCCACGTGCGGCGTATTCATGGAAATGGAAGAAAATAGACTGATTTCAGAAGGTTTTTCTAAAGAAGAAATTGCTGCTGCAATTGTTAGATCTACTGCAGCGAGTTATTTCAATAAATTTGTTGGTGGGCCTCAACATGTACAAAACAAATGCTCATGCCAAGGTGGCCCTGCTTTAGGTAAGGCTTTTTTGGCTGCTATGGCACAAGTCACAGGTAAAGATATATATGCTTACCCTCACAGAGAATTATTTGGTGCTTGGGGAGCTGGACTTTTTCTTAGAGATGAAATAATTGAAGCAAGAAAAAAGGATAAAATTGTTCAATCAGCATTTAGAGGATTTGAATTTGTAAACATGTCATTTGATAAGAAAGAAATTTTATGTTCTGAACATTATGGCCAACTTTCCTGTAAAATGAGAAATTGCAAACTAAAAATATTTACAATCGGTGATGAAGAAATAATTACTGGAGGTTTTTGCCCCAGAGGAAACAGTGAAGGGGTTAATGTTACAAGAACAGATTACGTAGAAATATATCATAATATATTTGAAAAGCATTTTAATGGAATAACTTATGATCAACTAAATAAATTAGAAGATAAAAGTATTCCCACAGTAGGGATTCACAGAAGTGGTATAACTCTTGGAGAAATGGGAATTTGGGCTGGAGCTTTGCTAAGAGAATTAGGTTTTATGCCTGTTATTACACCGGTTTCAAATGAAGAAATCGCCCAAAGAGGCATAAATATAGCCCCCACAGAGTTTTGTATCGCTATGAAATTGGTTTTAGGACATGCTGACCTACTTGCAAAGGATAATAGAATCAAGCATCTTTTTAATCCTGCTCCAATTGAAGAAATAAGAGAAAGAAAACCATACAGAAAATTCTGTATATATACCGAAGCTGAGGGATACTTAATCCAAGATATTATTGGTCTTCAACCACAAAGAGAAATTTTGCCCATTATTTATTGGAAAGATAATGAAAGAACTTCTCAATCTCTTTTTGAAGAGTTTACACGCATTGGTTACAACATTACAAAAAAAGATATTTTGAAAGCTATCTATATTGCAGATAAAAAAGTTACTGAATTTAAAGAAGATCTCTACAAGCAAGGTGAACGATTCTTAAAAGAATTAGAAAAATCCAGGGAAATCGGTTATATAGGATTAGGTCGCGATTATGTTATACTGGATCCTCAGGCTTCATCTCAATCAGGTTCAATGTTCACAAAACAAAGAGGCATGAGATATATCCCCCAAACATTTTTAGAGAACTATTATAAGGATATTCCAATTGACGATCTGTCCTATAACGAATACTGGTACCAAAACTCCCACATTCTTCAGGCTTCAATATTTGTTGCAAAACATCCAAAACTTTTTCCAATAAGACAGATGAATTTCGCATGTGGCCCTGATTCAGTTAAATTCTATCATGAGGATGAAATATTCAAAAGAGTAGAAAAACCTTTCTTACACTTAGTAACTGATGCACAGACTAATAATGCTCCTTTTGTTACTCGTGCAGAAGCACATGAACGGTTGGTCAAAAAAGCAACTCCTAAAACGAATATAGACTTGACAAACTTTGTTTTATTTCCAAATGGAAAACATAATAAACAACTTGAACTAGGTAAAAAACTATGGCTTATTCCTTACATGGGAGAAGCAAGTAATTTGGGCGTTTCAATCTTAAGACATTACGGTATCGAATCAAAAGTAATACCCTCAGCTACCCCTAAATCAAAGGAATATTCAGATAGATTTCTTACAACAGAGGTATGTTTTCCATTACGTGGTGTAGTAGGAGATGTGATGGCAGAATTGGAAGAAATGGCTAAAGAAAAAGGGAAAAAATGGATAAATGAAAATATTGTTCTATTTTTACCCACCACTGCTGGGCCATGTCGATTTGGAAAATATGGAGAAGTAATAAAAATATTCTTGAGACAAGAAGGAATGGAAGGCATATATCTTATAAGCCCTTCTGCAGATGTTGGCTATTTTGATATCGTTGTACCAGAACAATTCAAGACACTTACTTCAAAAGTAGGTGCACTTCTCTATATTTTCAGAGCAGTTAAAATGGCTGATATGGGAGATGATTTAATAAGAAGATTTAGACCTTATTGTGATGATTTCAAAAAATTTGATGAGGTTTGTGATCAACAATGGAAAAGTCTACAAAACCTTCTTATAAAACATGGTGCATCTTATAAATTTTTGAAAAAATGGGTCAGAGAAACTACTAAGATTTTCTCTGAATTAGCACCTAGTGCAAATGAACATTCATTACCACTAGTATTATATATAGGGGAAATTTATACTAGACAGCATGATCCATATGCTGACTATGTCATACAAAAAATTGAAGAAGAAAGATTAGAAATAATAAGAGGTTCTATATCCGAATGGTTAGAATATGTAATGTACATAACTAATAGAAGAAACCCAAGCTTTATATTTGGTTTTGTTGAAAAATATATGGCTTTCGTAGACTGGCGATTCAAAACAATATTTGGTAACCATCTACAAGAACGCCATATTGTCCCCACACCACGAAAAATTATTGAAGACATGCAAAACAGCCGACGTTATCATGGCGACATTATGGGTGAATCACCTTTAGTCATCGGTACTTTCCTAAAATTTTTAAACGGCGAACTTTCCAATAGTCAACAAAAAGTTTCAGGTATATTTCACGTTGGTCCATTTACTTGCATGCAAGAGGGAGTGGCAATGGCAAAAATTGATGCCATTATAAAAGAAGAGTTAAAGCATAATCCAACTTTAGTTGTCCCTATAATTCATGCTTTTTTGGCGAATCTGCAAACACTAATCTTGAAGCCGAAATAGCAGCTTTTAGAGAACAGTGTTACCTAAAAAGCAAATTGAACGCCCGCTAAAGAAAGATCTTAATATTTAACAAAGTTACAAAAGAATGTGAACCCTTAAGTCAGAAAAAAGTCCTCAAATATATCAAAAAATATAACTATCAGCCTAACAAAATAGCTCGAAGCTTTGTTAATAACAAAAGCTATGTAAGAGGATTTATATTGTCTCAAATTTCAAACCTTTACTTCCCACAAATTCTTGAATCTCTTGAAGAAGAAGCCAATAAATACCTATATAATATTGTTCTTCAGATCAAGTTTCACTTCCACCAAGATTAGTAGAAAGAAAATCCACTTGAGAAATGGGCGTAATATATGGAGATTTAATTTAATAATAAAGGCATAACCATTTTGAAAGGAGAAAATAATGAATTATATCTTGTTAATAATTTTTTCTTAATAAACTAGAAAGTACCAATAAAAAATCTCAAGGAGGAAAGATAAAACATGCCAGGAGTAAAAATAAGTATTATAGGAGCAGGAAGTGCATCCTTTTCACTAAGATTAGTAGGAGACTTATGCAAAACAAAAGGATTATCAGGAAGCCTTGTGTCGCTTATGGATATTGATAAAAATAGGTTAAACGCTGTTCATACATTAGCTAAAAAATATGCTGAAGAATTAGGTTCTGATCTTAGATTCGAAACTACTATGAACTTAGAAGATTCCATTAAAGATGCGAGCTTTGTTGTAAACACAGCCTTAGTTGGTGGTCATAGTTATTTTGAGAAGGTTAGACAAATTTCTGAAAAGTATGGTTATTATAGGGGGATTGATGCACAAGAGTTCAACATGGTATCTGACTATTACACAATTTCAAATTTCAATCAAATAAAATTTATGTTTGATGTTGCAAAACTTATCGAAAAACTATCTCCCAAAGCTTGGTTACTTCAAGCTGCAAACCCTGTTTTTGAATTAACAACCTTAATTTCAAGAGTTGTTCCAATTAATATGGTTGGTATATGCCATGGTCATCATGGTGTAGATTATATAATTGAGAAAATGGGATTAGAAAAGCAAAAGGTTGATTGGCAAGTTGCTGGAGTCAACCATGGGATTTGGTTGACAAGATTTAAATATGAAGGAAAAGATGCTCATCACCTCATAGATGAATTACTTGAAAAAGAACTCAAAAACTTTAAACCAACCAATCCTTTCGATGATCAAATATCGCTTGTTGCAAAAGACATGTATGAATTTTATGGAAGGATGCCTATAGGAGATACTGTGAGAAATGGAAGTTGGAAATATCATTATAATCTTGAAACAAAGAAAAAATGGTTTGGTGAACCATGGGGTGGTGTTGACTCAGAATTAGGCTGGAAATGGTATCAAGAAAGGCAAGCAGAAAGAGCGATAATAACCCAACAAGTTGCAAAATATTTTAAAGAAAATCCAAAAGCAAAATTACTCTCTAAAGAAACACAACAAGCGATAATATCTACTGCAAAAGATGATTTGAAAAAAGAGTATACCAAGGAAGTCTATGAACTGTTAGATCCTGAAAAGAAAAGCGGAGAACAACATATTTTACTAGCAAACGCCTTATTGAACGATGAAAAAGTTGACTTAGTATTAAATATTCTCAACAAAGGAACCATCCCAGGAATTGCAGATGATGTGGCAGTAGAGATACCAGTATATGCAGACAAAAATGGAATCCATCCATATAAAATCGATCCCGATATACCAGAAAGAATCAAAAAGATGTACTTAATGCCAAGAATATTAAGAATGGAATGGGCACTAGAAGCCTTTTTAACAGGGGATAGAAGAGTTTTAGAGGAATTTTTGATAAGAGATCCTAGAACCAGATCTTATGAACAAGTAGTGAAAGTTATAGATGAAATATTAGCTTTACCAGAAAATGAAGAAATGAGAAAACACTACAGTAAAAAGTAATTTAATTAGAAAAATTAAATGAAAATAAGGGGCTTGACTTAAGCCCCTTATTGATATATAAAATTATCTTTGAAAACTTTATATATCTTTTCATCAAATGAATCAGAAACAAACTTATCTATTTCTTCTATACTGAAAGTTTTCATGATCGATCTTTTATCAAATTTTGAACTATCAACTAGCATATATATTTCATCACAATTTTCACCAACTATTTTCTTTATGCTAGCACTTTGTGGTAGATTTTCAAAAGCTCCTTCATCCACAGAAAATGCACTACAAGAGAAAAATGCTTTTTCTACTCGTATCTCCTTCATCATATTTTCTGGAATAACTCCCATAGTAACCCCATTTTTGTTATCTAACGTTCCACCAATTACTATTATATTATGAGTCGTGTTTTCTGCAAGTGCTAAGGCTGTATATAAGTTGTTAGTAACTATATTTAAAAACTCATATCTTTCTGCTAACTTTCTAGCTAAAAGATAACAAGTGCTACTTGCATCCAGAAAAACAGTACTATCTCTACTTATAAACCTCAATGCTAATTCTGCAATCTTTTCTTTTTTATCTTGATTAATTTTCACTCTTTCAAAAAATAATGCTTCAGTAAAATGATTCCTTTTTCTTATACCGCCGTAAAACTTTTCTATTAATCCCCTTTCATATAACTCTGCAACATCTCGCCTAATTGTCACCATTGATACTTTCAGTTCTTTTGCTAAATCATCCAAATTAACAGAATTCCTATTTTGTAAAATTTCTAATATTTTATCTTGCCTCATAATTTTGTTCAATACAACTCACTCCTTATACTTTTAAATATTTTAATAATTGTGTTTCTTTCAAAAAACTCGAATATATCAAATTATTGTCGACTAACTTGATATAACTCAAAACACCTTTAGTTAGCTTCGTTTTAGTTTTCAAAGACATTATGATATATTATGATGAAATTATATCATAAGATCATCATATATTGACCACTTTTTACAAATAAATACTATCTATTATTTTAAATCCAATAATTAATTACATATGAAACTCTAATATATTAAAACATAATAAGTACTTTAGAAATAAAAATTATCTCAAAATAAAATTTTGAATTTATGAGGGTAACAGGGCGCAGCCCTCTCCCTTCTTAGCTGCAAGTATTAAAAAGCCATAATTTAATTATTGTTTTTGAATTTATGAGGGTAACAGGGCGCAGCCCTCACCCTTCTTAGCTACAAGTATCAAAAAAGTTAAAGAGCTTTTTTATAAAAATTAAAAATAACTTTGATTTTAGAATTTTTAAAGACAGTAAACATAACGAAAGGAGACAAAGAACATGTTATATCCAAAAAATAAACGAGATATATCGCAAGAATTATTTAAAAATCCAACAAGTGAATACAGAGGTGCACCATTTTGGGCTTGGAACTCAAGTTTAAATAAAGAAGATTTGCTTGAGCAAATAGATAACTTTAAAATCATGGGAATAGGTGGATTTCATATTCATTCACGAACAGGTTTAGCAGTTGATTATTTAAGTGATGAGTTTATGAGTTTAGTTAAGTTATGTAATGAAAAAGCAAAAGAAGAAGATATGCTATGCTGGTTGTATGATGAAGACAGATGGCCTTCTGGTTTTGCAGGCGGATATGTAACAAAAGATGATCAATATAGACAACGCTTTCTTGTTTTCACCCCCATTTATTATAACGATTCCGAAATAGTTGTAGAACATTTACGAGCAAACAAAAGAGTAGAACAAGGCAAAAAAAGAAAGTTACTAGCTAGATATGAAATTGTTTTGGAAAATGGTTACCTAACCCGTTACAAAAGGTTAAAAGACAATGAAAAATCAAAAGACAATTCCAAAATATGGTATGCATACCTTGAAATAGCTGCAGATGATCCTTGGTTTAATAATCAAGCTTACGTAGATACTCTTAATAAAAGAGCGATAGAAACGTTTGTGGAAATAACTCACGAAAAATATTTTCAAGAATTAGGAGAAGATTTTGGTAAATCTATTCCTGCGATTTTTACAGATGAGCCGCAATTTACACGCAAAAGTTATCTACAATTTTCAGAAGATGAAAGTGAGATAATTCTTCCTTTCACAGATGATTTTGAAGAAAGTTATTTTAACTCCTACAATCAAAGTATATTAGATCATTTGCCAGAATTGATCTGGGAGTTACCAAACGACCAAATCTCTTTAGTGAGGTATAGATATCACGACCATTTAACCGAAAGATTTACCCAAGCTTTTGCTGATACTATAGGAGATTGGTGTGAGAATCACGGGATCTTGCTAACAGGTCATTTAATGGAAGAACCAACGTTAGAGTCCCAAACTGCGTGTGTTGGTGAAGCAATGAGATCGTATCGATCTTTTCAACTTCCAGGAATTGATATGCTTTGTGATAGGAGAGAATTTACAACAGCAAAACAAGCTCAAAGCGCTGCGCATCAATACGCAAGAGAAGGCGTTCTAAGCGAATTATATGGTGTTACAAATTGGGATTTCGATTTTAGAGGGTACAAACTAGCTGGAGATTGGCAAGCTGCTTTAGGAGTTACGGTTAGAGTACACCATCTTACCTGGGTATCAATGCAAGGGGAAGCAAAAAGGGATTATCCTCCAAGCATCGGATATCAAATTCCTTGGTACAAAGAATATTCATTGATTGAAGACCATTTTGCGCGATTGAACACTGTTTTAACTCGGGGGACACCAGAAGTAAAGGTAGGAGTTATACACCCTATTGAATCTTACTGGCTATATTGGGGACCTCAAGATAAGACTGCTATTAAAAGAGAGGAATTAGAAGATAACTTTAAAAATATTACCGAATGGTTATTATTTGGATTGATTGATTTTGATTATATAGCAGAATCATTATTACCTTCTCTCTCGAAAATTCAAGAAAACAAGACCTTCCAAGTTGGAGCGATGAACTACGATGTAATAATAGTCCCTGGATGTGAAACATTAAGATCTACTACATTAGATAGATTAGAAGCNNGTTGAATCAAATAAAGCAAAAAAACTTGCAGAAAAGTCGACAGTTATTCCGTTTTCAAAAGGTAAATTAATGCAAGAATTAAATCAATACAGAGACATAGAAATAATCAAACAAGATGGATCACCATCTGATAATCTATTTTATCAAATGAGAAAAGACGCGAACAATAAATGGTTGTTCATTTCTCATGTGTATAAAATGAAAAATCCAGACATAGCAGAAAAAGAAAGGATAAAAATTATTATAAAAGGGGAATGCAACCCAGTAATATACGACACAATTAATGGAAGTATTAAAGAAACTGAAGCAAAAATAATAAACGGTGAAACTATTGTTGATTATGAATTTTATCCCCATGATAGTTTGCTATTAAAACTTGAATCAAGTAATTTTAAAGAAAGTGAAAAGAAGAAAGAAAACCTATCGATTGTAGAGAAACAAACAAAAGAAATAAGATTAGAAGATCCAGTAAATTATTCTCTTTCAGAACCAAATGTTCTATTACTTGATATGGCAGAATATTCATTTGATGGTAGAGGCTGGCAACAGGTAGACGAGATACTTCGAATAGATAATAAGTTTAGAGAACTCTTAAATTACCCATTACGTATGAACAAATTAGCTCAACCTTGGACAANNTTCAGAGATAATTTTAGAAATTCCGTTTAATTCAAAAACTAACGTAGAATGGTGCTACCTTCTTGGAGATTTTGGTGTAAAGGTTAGCGGTAAACACAAAAAGATTGTTGAACCCCAAAAAGCACTCACTTTCGGAAATTGGGTTAACCAAGGTCTTCCTTTTTATGCAGGCAATGTTACTTATCATTGCACAATTGAATGCAATGAAGGAAACCTAACTATTGAAGTTCCTCAATTCAGAAACCCATTATTATCTATCAGTGTAGATGGTCAAGAAAAAGGAAAGATAGCATTTGCTCCATACACATTAGAATTAGGTAAAGTAAATAAAGGAAAACATGATATCGACATAACAGCATATGGCAACAGAATAAACGCCTTTGGAACTGTTCATAATTGTGACGATACATACTTTTGGTTTGGACCAGATGCTTGGAGAACCACAGGAAGCCGATGGTCGTACGAATATAGACTTAAACCAATGGGTATTCTTGTTTCTCCTAAAATTTATCTGAAACAATAAGTTTTTTTGAACTTTTTAAAAATATTTTTATATTATCTGGTAAAATTGACAATATAAATAGATTTATTATTGAATGATTTTGAATTAACATTTTTTTATAATTTTTAAACTATATTATAATATGCGTTTATAAATTAGAATTTTCGAATAACATTTTTTTGAATTTATAATGGGTTCAGGGCGGAGCCCTCTCCCCTTCCTCGGTACAAGTACCGAAAAGTTAAAGAGATTAAGAGTTAATAGCGATTAGAATTAAGGAGGTATTTCGTAAAAATCAAATACGAAACATATGTATAATGCAGATTTTAAAATTCCTAAAGACAGCAAAAATATCAATTAAAGGAGGCTGACCTTCTTTCTAAGTTTTGTTAGAAAGAATATATAATATGAATGAAAAACAGCGACTAATTAATATTTGTCTTTCAATGGAAAAAAATGGTCTTGTCAAAGGTACCTGGGGAAATGCTTCAATAAAAGATGGAGATAAAATATTCATCACACCTTCAGGATATCCTTATGATAAAATGAACGAAGATGATGTCATGGTTATTGACATTGATGGAAATATTTTAGAAGGATTTAGAAAGCCTTCTTCAGAATATCAACTCCATTTAGAAATATATAAAAACAGAAAAGACGTTAATGCCATAATACATTCTCACCCAATATATTCTTCGGTAGTTTCTCTTGTAAAAGAATACATCCCTCCCTTGATAGAAGATGGGGTAATGATATGTGGAGAAAGAATTAATGTTGCAAAGTATGGCGAACCTGGAACAAAAGATTTGGCGCTTAAAGCAGTTGAAGCGCTAGAGATGAATTATGCAGTTATATTAAAAAACCATGGACTAGTCACAATAGGAGAAAATGAAATTGAGGCTTTAACTACTTCAATCATTGCAGAAAAGACTGCCCAAATTTATATAGAAGCATTGAAAATAGGAGAAATTTCAGAGCTGTCACCACAAGATGCCAAAAAATTAAGAGAAAAATATCTTTCTTCATACAGGCAAAAAGGATAATTTAATCCAAAAATTTATAAAATGTACCTCTCAGCATTTTTAAAGTAACCAAAATCTAATAGCAACGAAGGAGGTAACAAACAATGAAAAACCTGTCAAGAACCTTAGTAAGTTTAATTGTCATAATCGTTGCAAGTTTGTCATTTTCCCAAGGATTTTCTGGTGGAGAATTTGGTGGATTGGGTGGTGGAGATTTTGGAGCAAAGTGGATGGATCTTGGTGAGTTAAACAAAACGTTGAATGATAACAATCTACCAACATTTTCAAATCCAGCTTTTTATACAGGTGGCGGTGGATATGCTCTGATAGGAAAAACATTATATGGAGGAGAAGGCTATGGAATTACCTTGTCAGAAAAAGCCGATGATTACACCGTTGAGTTAGATGTTGGTTATGGCCTTTTCGACATTGGATATTTAATCTATGCAAAACAATCCTTAAGAGTCTATGGAATGGGCGGAGTTGGGTTTGGAGGAATGACATTTAAAGTATCAGAATTTCCAGATTCTAAAAAATTTGAAGATCTTCTTACCGATTATCATGAAAATTTATTTATCTCAGGACCTATTCCTATTTTTAAAATTGGTTTTGGAGCAGATTATATATTAACTTTTAAAGCTTCTTCATCAACAGGAGGATTTGCAATTGGAATTTCAGCAGGATATGTGTTTGCACCATTTGATCCAATTGGCGGATGGAAATTGTCTGACACTTCTGTTTCTAATGTTCCTAAATTTGGTCCAACCGGTCCATACATAACAATTAAAATTGGTGGTGGTGGATTCGCTTTCTAGATATAGAAACCTGGAGGATTGATATGGATGAAATATTTTAGGTTAGAGGAAGGAGATAGACTACCAACATTTTCCTTGAAAGATGCAAACGGTGAATTAATAAATATCAATGATTTCTTAGGCAAATGGCTTGTAATATATTTCTATCCAAAAGATGGCTCTAAAGGTTGCTTATTGGAAGCACTTGATTTTTCTAATAAGCTTTCTGAATTTAAAAAATATAACTGTGAAATTATAGGAATTAGTCCTGACTCTGAAGAATCTCATAAAAAATTTATAGAAAAAAATGATTTAAAAATTCTTCTTCTTAGTGACCCTGATCATGTTGTTCTAGAAAAGTTAGGTGTATGGCAGTTAAAGAAAATGTACGGTAGGGAACATTGGGGCGTTATTAGAACAACCATATTAGTTGATCCAGATGGATTCGTAAGAAAAATATGGGAGAATGTAAAAGTTAAAGATCATGCTTCGAATGTCTTGCATAGTTTAATAGAATTAATACGTTCAAATAAATAAAAAGAGGGTTTTTCCTCTTTTTATTTTGTTATTCTTACTATTTTGGAATATTTAATTACTATATATAATCATTTTTTGTTATATAATATAAATGATTTAGAAAACGCTTTCATGGGAGGAATCAAAATGAAACCAAGAGACAGAGAGAACATGAACATAAAATGGTTTAACAAATTTAGCAACAAAATTAGTATTATACTTTTGGTCCTTGGCTTACTGCCATGTATCTTCTTAGTAATTTATATAACACTGTCTATTCAAAATAAAACCTTAGAGAACGAAGCTAACATCTCATATGTAGTGGAAGATTTGAACAACGAATATCTAAAACAAATAAATGAGTATAACGACGCTGTACAAGAACAGCTAAACTCGTACAATAACTATTTAAAAAGTCAAATCACACTAATCGAAGAAGAAGTATCCAAACAAATGAAAGAAATGTACACTCAATCCTTTGACAATTCACTAAAAACTTTAGGAACAATATTCTCAAACTTTCTCGACTCGGAAAAAAGAACGCTTGAAAAAACTGGAAAATTAATAGCATCTGATACTATACTTAAGGAAAAAACTGCTTCAAAGTCTATATCCTTAATGGAAAGATACAGCATCTTAGAACCATTTGTTACAACTCAAGAATATAATGGTATGCAACTTTGGATACTTTATCCTCCGAACACTGCTGGAACTGGAGTAGAAGTAACCTCCAAAAATCAAACCTATAAACTTCAAAAAAAGGCTGAAACCTATTCAAAAGGCTATGAATACACAAAACAATTGAATTTAGATGATTTCCTCAAAGAAATATTTACGAATATTCTAGAAATTGGATATTTAACCCCCGTTGTTAAAACAAAGTCTTTTAACTCAATTCCGTATTTTATTGGTGTATTTCCAATTGTTGACCCAATAGCAACCAACACTGTCAATGGTTTTTTAGTTATTATTGAAGAATTTGAAAATCAAAAATTGCTTGAAATTTCAAAATTACTTGATGCCTCAGTAACTCTTTATGATAAAAACTATAATTTCATTTATTCCAATTTTCCTAAAGACGAAATTTATATAGATGAAAATAAATTAAATGCCAAATTTGTTACAGAAGAAATACTAAACAAGCCCAAGAGAAGTTATTACTTTCAAACAGAAGAATTCGATGGGTTGTATATACAAATATCTAAGGACTACCAAGATTTTGATGCATCAATTAACATCCCCCTTGAAACATCTTTTGATCTTCCAACCCTCACAGCCAAAGAGGTCACCTTTGAAATAGACTTAGGCTTAAATAAAATTATACGAAACACTATTATTATTTTAATTATTTTGATTTTAATAATTATTTTTGTATCTTATCTATTGAGTCGTAGATTTGGAACACAAATTAGAAACTTTACGAAAAACCTACAGAGATTATCAGAAGGTGATTTGACAGTAGAAATATCTCATGTAACTCAAATAAAAGATGAATTTGATCAAATGAATAAGGAATTAAACAAAACAATTTCTTCGCTTAAAATGATGATCAAAAATCTTTTAGAAGACTCTGAACAAATAATTGTTTCATCTAAAAATGTAGATGAAAAATCTAAACTATTGAAAAATACCCAACAAAATTTAAACTCCTTACTAGAACAGATTAAAGATCTTGGAGACACTGTCTCTAAAATTTCTTCAAGGTTTTCAGAAAAAATTGATGAGTTAATTTCAAACTCAAGAAAGGTAAAAAATGCTACGGAAAATATATCAAAAATTTCAAATGAAACAATAACTTTTGCAAATGAAGGAAAAAAATTTGTAGGCTCAGTTTTAAACGTTTCAAATTCCGTTGAAGAACTTGTCAAAAACTCAAGTGTCAGTGTAGATAATTTTTCTAAAGAAGTTGAAAAGATTAATGAATTTGTAAAAAATATTTCTGATATAGCAAAGCAAACAAATTTATTAGCTTTAAATGCTTCTATAGAAGCAGCAAGAGCCGGAGAAGCCGGAAAAGGATTCGCAGTGGTTGCAGAAGAAATTCGTAATTTATCGGAAGAAACGTCAATGACAGCAATGGGTATTTCAGATAAAATGATAAATATATTGAACAGTTTAAAAACTCTAGCTCAAGGAATCCAGGAAACAAACAAAAAAACTAATGACCTCGGAAACACCATAAAGGTTTTTGAAGAAGGTTTCAACAATCTTGAAAATTCTTCAAAATCATTAACAAGTGTTGTAAATGACCTTACTCAATCTGTAAGAGAACAAAATCAAACTATTGAAGAGTTTAAAAATGAAATACAAGGAATAGAATCTCAAACAAACACAACTATTTCTAAACTAAATATAGTAGAAGAAGGAATAAAAGCTGATAGTGATGCAATTAACTCTTTACTCGAACAAGTAGAAATTTTAAACAAAATCGCACATAATTTGAAAGAAGAAACCAGCCGATTTAAAATTTAAAGAATATATTTTATGGTATAATTGTAAAAGTTAAATTTGTCACTCAGTGTTTAATTTGAGGAACACAAACTTAGTTACAAACCAAAGAAATTACCGTGTTCATCAAAAAATTTGCTATGAATTAACTTTGAAATTTCCTATTTCAAGATAATCTAAACATTCTTATTACAGAATTAGATGTGTAAGTATTATGTTCCGATAAATAGAAATATAATAAGACCCTGAATTTAAAAGGGTTCGACGTTGAGGCTATTCTCGCATATTTTTTAAAATTTCTAAAGTGAGTAAAAACTTTAAAATCAGGAGGTGTCATTTTTGATTTCATTTGATAGACAAAATATCATTAAAGATTTATCAATTAAGACAGATTCAAAAATAGTTCTTTTGGTTATGGACGGTGTTGGTGATCTACCTAACGAAGAAGGAAAAACTCCTTTAAAAGCAGCTAATAAACCTATTATGGATTCATTGGCAAAAGAAAGCGAATTAGGCCAGAGTATTGCGGTATTTCAAGGTATAACCCCTGGAAGTGGCCCAGGCCATTTATCGCTTTTTGGATATGACCCCTTGAAATATCAAATTGGTAGAGGTATCTTAGAAGCTCTTGGCTTGGACGTCGAAGTAGGCCCAAAAGATGTTGTTGCAAGAGCAAACTTTGCAACTATAAAAAATGGAGTAATCATTGATAGAAGAGCAGGAAGACCTGCTTCTGAAGAATCGAAAAAAATTGTCGAACTATTATCTGAAAAAATTAAACAAATTGATGATGTTAAAATAACTTTTTATCCTGGAAAAGAACACCGATTCGTAGTAAAATTTTCAGGAGAAGGCTTGTTTGACGAAGTATCTGATGCTGACCCACAAAAAGAAGGACACCCTATGGAATGGGCAAAGTCTCTAAATCCCGATTCAGAAAAAATGGCAAAGATAGCCAATAAATTACTAAAAGAAATTGGTGAAGTACTTAAAGATCAACCAAAAATGAATTTTGCTTTACTAAGAGGATTTTCTAAACATCCAAAGCTTCCAACTTTTAAAGAAATTTATAAGTTAGATGCAGCAGCGATTGCAACTTATCCAATGTACAGAGGCTTAGCTAAATTAGTAGGAATGCAAATTATCAAAACTGGAGAAACTATTGAAGATGAAATTGAAACCTTAAAGGCGAATTGGAATAAATATGACTTTTTCTTCGTTCATGTCAAAAAGACCGATTCTTATGGAGAAGACGGTAATTTTAATGAAAAAGTTAAAGTTATAGAAAATACCGATAGGGTACTAAAAGATATTTTAGCATTGAAGCCAGATGTTTTAATCATTACTGGGGATCATTCAACCCCAGCACCTATGAAATCACATAGTTGGCATCCAGTACCTGTACTCATTAATTCTAAATTTGTTAGAAAAGGTTTATCAAATGTGTTTGACGAATTTGAATGTGCTAGAGGAGTGTTAGGTACTATATCTGCATTAGATCTATTGCCTTTAGCTTTAGCTCATGCAGGAAAACTTGAAAAATATGGAGCTTAATAAAAAACGGGCTTTAAGCCCGTTTTTTTAGATTTATAAATGTTTTATCTTTGGCATGTAAATGGTTTATTTTGTTCCAAGATATAATCCTTCGAAAAGACCCTGATTTTCAATGTCTGATCAGACAAAAAGACAATCTTGTCTTGTAGAATGTCAACTTTTAATTTAGCATCTCTCCATCTCAATTTAAAAGATAGTTCTTTCCATTGTTCAGGCAGCCAAGGCTTAAAATTCAATACGCCTTCTTGATCAACGCTTAACCCTCCAAATTTATATTATTTTTCTTCTTCAAAAAAAAGTCTGATTAGCGCTAGTTATTCACAATCAGACCTAAATATTCGTGTTTATTTTAATT
>MTKW01006523.1_pt1 | contig 18434 bp, 11 predicted proteins | sample 1042761 | NCBI WGS metagenome assembly MTKW01 (sample SAMN06205366, study PRJNA360243) | anaerobic digester metagenome | biome: Wastewater treatment plant; feature: Anaerobic digester sludge; material: sludge; isolation source: anaerobic digester fed with sludge from wastewater treatment plant ... | reverse complement strand
TTTTATTGTACCCAAGCTAGCAGAAGAAGTGGAAAAGCTTTCTCTAAAGTTTAGGCTACTTGCTGTTACTATAGCCTTTGCTGGTTTTTCAAATATCAATTCCTTCTTAGGAGGGGTCCAATCCTTTGGTGCTGTAGGAGTACTATTTTTTGGTCCATAGGCCTGAATATTTGAAATCCCTCCACTATCCATATACCCAAATTCTTCAAATAAGTTTAGTGGGAAGGTCCCTGGATAGGTTTTTCCTTCATAATTTGGCATCCAGAGGGTGGTCTTAATTCTATTATTTTCTTTAGCTAGATTCACTATTACTTGATTGACTAAGGCTGACTTAGTTTTATACCACTCATTATTTGTTGTAGCATCTTTCTTTACTGAGTAGGAAGTTTTGTCCTTTAATAAGGAAAGATCATAGGCATTATAATCCTTATAATCATTAAGCTTATCCATCCTATAACACATACTAGCTACCTTGATTCCATAATAAGGATCCGATGCATACTTTACTGTAATTCCTGCTGATTTATTTCCGAAGGAGGGGCCATAATGCCTCCAGTTCTCCACATTCATATATGCGGCCATTTGAGACCTCATATGGATGGCTATGCCCTCACCAATATTATCATAGGTGTAAGCCTGGTCTGGATCAGAGTCCACAGCTCCCCAACCAAATAAATTATTTCTATTTTTAGCATAACCACTAGTTCCATAGGCTGATTCTAAATTAGCCTGTTGAAAAATCAATATCGGGTTCATCCCATATTTTAAACCCTGTTCTATAAAGTGATGGGTTTGTCCCATCATAACTGAGTCATTTTTATTATAATATCTTAACAAACTTTCAAAGGCTTCTGGCTTATGATTGGTCATTGACCTTAAAGGTAGCCATTGGAAATAAGCATAATAATCCTTATCTCCCACCCTATTTTTTAACTCTCTATCAGTATAAAATCTAATTCCATCTGGTGAATAATAGGTTTTGCCTGCCTCCAAAAAATCTGGAGCAATTCCATAGGTTAAGTTAATCTTACCTAATCCAGGATAGGGTCGGGTAAGGTGAACACTTATCTCATTATAGTTACCGCTTTTTGTAACCTTATATTCCTCTTGATAGGGTACAATCTTATATGCTGTATTTTTACTAGCATTATAATTTGCCTTCCCCCCTAAATCTATTTCAATGGCATTATCAATATATATCTGGGGAATAATATCTATTTTGTTTACCTCTACATATCCTCTGCCCCCTTGAATCTCAACATCAGCAATAATCCTACCATTATACAAAAAATAATCATATACATACATCATATAATGGGCAGGTATATAGGTATGGGCAGAAGATAAAGATTTATTTGTATAGATATTTAATGTAGAACTAGCTGAATCCTTTCCACTTCGATAAGGATAGGATTGGGCTTGTCCCCTAGTTGCCGCCACGATTTTTAGGGGTGAAAGTCCTCCTGATGAGGTGATAACACCATTTGTATGTTTTTTCATTTCAGTCTTTGCTTTTTCAAAGTCTGTAGTTGTTAATATAATACTACCAAAATTAATACTTTTACCATCACTACTTTTAGTTAAATTATATACCTGATATGTACCAGTGCTGGCATTAATATTTGGAGAGATTTTAAACCCTATTATTAATACTATTAGAATAGATAATAATATAAGTCTAAAACTTCTTTTTTTAAAAAACATTTATTATCCCCCTTGAACTAAATTCCTTTAGTGATATACATTATACCATCTAAACTATAAAAAATCCTTTAAAAAAAATTAAAAATTATTCCATTTTTCTCTAGTGAAAATATAGATTTACTCACAATAAAAATGCCCATTGAATAATTCATATAATCAATGGGCTTTTATTTAGTAGGAAAGCTCTGCTTTTATATTAAAAAAATGGGTTGCAAGGGGAGAATCCCCTGCCGAATTTAGGAGGGTATTCAGGCTGAAAGCCGTCGAATACCCCATTTATATTTCTTCAATTGCTACAACTTCATAACCTACTTCTTCAATAGCTTCTCTTATTTCCTCATCACTAACATTTTTTCCTTTTATGGTGGCTTGTTTTTTATCTAAGATAACTTCCGCCTCCATTACCCCTTCTAATTCCTTTAATGCCACTGTAACATGTCGTACACAATTTTCACAGCTCATGCCTTCAATTAATATTTTCTTTTTCATAAAATCCTTCCTTTCTTCGGGCTGGCATGGAAACCAGCCCCTACAATATTTTCAGAATAACGAGGGCGCCATTCCCTACATCTCTGACTTTCTGCCTCCTACTTCTTTCCTATAATTTACTATTCTTCTGGTTTAAATTTCTTTAGCCTTAATGCATTTGTCACTACAGATACTGAGCTAAGGCTCATGGCAGCCCCTGCTATCATTGGATTTAGTAATGGTCCACCAAATATATGGAGTAATCCCATAGCAATAGGAATTCCTAAGGTATTATACCCGAAGGCCCAAAAGAGATTTTGTTTTATATTCCTAATGGTGCTCTTGCTAAGTTGTATTGCTGTTACCACATCCATTAGATCACTTTTCATCAAAACTATTTCAGCAGATTCCATTGCCACATCAGTACCTGTTCCTATGGCAATGCCCACCTCAGCTTGTACTAGAGCAGGAGCATCATTTATTCCATCCCCCACCATTGCAACAATCTTACCCTCATCCTGAAGTTTTTTAACTTCATTTGCCTTATCCTCTGGCAATACTTCCGCTAAGATTCTATCTATCCCCATTTGTTTCCCTATAGCCTGGGCAGTTCTTTCATTATCCCCTGTTATCATTGCTACTTCTATTCCCATATCATGAAGTTTATCTATAGCTTTCTTGCTATTTTCTTTTACTGTATCCGCTACAGCAATAATACCCTTTAAGCCCCCATCTATAGCTATATACATTGGAGTCTTTCCTTCCTCTGCCAGCCTATTTGATTGGGCTTCTAAGTCCTCTAAAGAAACTTCCCTGTCCATCATAAGCTTTCTATTGCCTAGGATAATATCCCTATCTTCTATCTTAACTTCTATTCCATGGCCAGGGATAGCTTTAAAATGATCTAGATTTTTAAATTCTAATTTCATTTCTTCTGCCTTATTTACAATGGCCTCCCCTAAAGGATGTTCTGAACCTTTTTCTGATGAGGCTGCTAATTGTAATAATTCTTCTTCCTCTATATCCTTAGTAATAATATCTGTAACTATTGGCTTTCCTTCTGTAATAGTTCCAGTCTTATCAAAGATAATGGTGCCCACCTTATGGGCAGTTTCTAAAGCTTCACCACTTTTTATCAGCACCCCATATTCTGCGCCCTTTCCAGTACCTACCATTATAGCTGTAGGAGTGGCCAATCCTAAGGCACAGGGACAGGCTATTACCAATACTGAAATAAATATTGTCAAGGCAAAAACTCCACCTTCCCCTGCTATATACCAGGCTAAGGCTGAAATAATACCTAAGGCCAATACAATAGGAACAAAATATCCTGATATAATATCAGCCATCTTAGCTATTGGTGCCTTTGAACCCTGGGCATCTTCTACTAATTTGATAATTTGCGCTAATACTGTATCCTTCCCCACTTTAGTAGCTTTATATTTAATGGTGCCATTTTTATTAATGCTGGCTCCAATAATCTTATCTCCTATATTTTTTTCTATGGGGATACTCTCCCCAGTAAGCATAGATTCATCAACTGAGGTATTTCCCTCTACCACTTCCCCATCCACCGGCATTCTTTCCCCCGGCCTAACTAGTATAATATCCCCCACTTCCACCTCATCAATAGGAATTTCTATTTCCTTTCCCTCTCTAATAATAATGGCGGTTTTAGGAGACAAGCCCATTAACTTCTTTATGGCCTCTGAGGTCTTCCCCTTAGAAACTGCCTCCAAATATTTACCAAAGGTTATCAGGGTAATAATTACTCCGGCAGATTCAAAATACAAATTATGGGCATGGGATGGGTGTCCCTTTCCAATCATTATGGTGGAATAAATTCCATAGATAAATGCAGAGGATGTCCCTATGGCAATTAATGAGTCCATATTAGGATTTCTCTTTATTAGGGTTCTAAATCCCACAGTATAAAACTTATAGCCATAAATTATTACTGGTATGGTCAAAAACATTTGAACTAGGGCAAAATTTAGTGGATGAATTTCTGGTGAAATAATATTCGGTATAGGCAAACCTATCATTGGTCCCATAGCAATGTAAAATAATGGTATGGTAAATATAGCTGAAACTATAAGTCTAGTTTTAAGGGACCTAATCTCACCTTCTTTTTTTTCCTGGTCAGAGTCAATAACCACTTCCTCTTCCTTCACCTTATACCCTGCTTTTTCAATGGCCTTTTTAATATCAGACATCCTTACCTTTGAACTGTCAAACTTTATGCTAAGCTTTTCAGTAGCTAGGTTTACATTGGATTCCTCTACCCCTTCCAACTTTCTAGTAACTCTTTCTACAGCTGCTGAACAGGAAGCACAAGTCATACCTTCCACAGATATAACTTTAGTGGTGGTATCTAAATGAGCCTTATAACCTGCCTTTTCCACCGCTGCCATAATCTCTTTCTCTGAAAGTTTTTCCTCATCAAATTCTATATTTAATTTTTCTGTGGCTAAATTTACATTGGCACTTTCTACACCATCTAGTTTTTTGGTGACCCGCTCCACCGCTGCTGAACAGGCGGCACAAGTCATGCCTTCCACTTTAAATATCTTTTTAGCCATAAATTTCCCTCCTTTAGCAGCTATCAATCTAGCAGCTTAGACAATATATCAATTACCTCATTTATTTTTTCCTCTGGATCATCATTTTTGTATGCTTCTAAAACACAGTGATCCATATGCTGCTTTAGTATTAACAAATTGGATTTTTTAAGTAATGATTGGCCAGCCATTATTTGATTGGATATATCAATACAATAACGGCCCTCCTCTAACATTCTTATGGCGGCTTCTATTTGCCCCCTAGCTATCTTTAATGTTTTTAAAGCTTCTTTTTGTTCATTATTCATCTTCTCACCCCCACCCCCCTCCAGGGGGTACTAATTATATAATAATACTCTTTTCCCTTCCTGTCAAGACTATGGTATCATTTGACAGAATTAAACTGATATGTCTATAATAGTTTTCCATGAAATAGAGTATTTATAAGCCCTTAGCAAAGATTTATGTTTAATGCTATTCTAATCAGGGAAAATATACTCTTGATAGGGAAAAATGGAGGTGTAGCATTTGGAGTTTAATATGGATTTTAGCCATATCTTATTTGCCTTTGGGCTAACATTATTTGCAGGCTTATCTACAGGAGTTGGAAGTGCTCTAGCCTTTTTCACAAAGACCACCAATAAAAAATTTTTATCCGCCGCCCTTGGCTTCTCTGCCGGAGTGATGATCTATGTATCCATGATAGAGATCTTTGTCAAAGCTAGGGAATCCTTAGAAGCAGTATATGGTGCAAAAACAGGGTATTGGTATACCACCATCGCCTTCTTTGCTGGTATTGCCATTATGGCATTGATTGATAAACTGGTACCTGATGCGGAGAACCCTCATCATATGAGAGATGTGGGAGAAATGGATCAACAAGATTTAGAGGAGAAAAGCCTAAAGAGAATGGGAATGTTTTCAGCGTTAGCCATCGCCATCCACAACTTCCCCGAGGGTCTGGCAACCTTTATGAGTGCCATCCACGACCCTGCCTTAGGGATAAGTATCGCAGTAGCCATTGCCATACATAATATACCTGAGGGCATCGCAGTCTCTGTGCCCATCTACTACTCTACTGGTAGCAAAAAAAAGTCTTTTAAGTATTCCTTCCTTTCAGGGCTATCTGAACCAATTGGTGCCTTAGTGGGCTTTACCCTACTACGGAGCCTTATTAGTGATACTCTGTTTGGCATTACCTTTGCAGCGGTGGCTGGACTAATGATCTATATTTCCTTGGATGAGCTATTACCAACTGCAGAAAAATATGGGGAACACCATATAGCCATCTATGGGCTGATCGCTGGAATGGCTGTTATGGCATTGAGTCTGTTGTTATTATCATAAAATTTAACTTACTAAATTATAATGATGAAAATAATAAAATTTTAAAGGAACCATAGAAGGTTCCTTTAATTTATATTAATAAAAAATGTGTCATAGGGATATGGAATAATCTTATAAGTATTCCATAGGGTCTGGGGTGGAACCCAGCCCCTACAGCTCTTTTATATCAATATGTAAAGGGCGGTTCCNNCCCTCCCGATCCACCCTTTGGAAGGTATGGGCACCAAAGAAATCCCTTTGGGCTTGAATAAGATTGGCTGGCAGATTTTCCTCCATCATACTAAAGAAAAAATCTAGAGCAGTGTTGTGGGCAAAGACTGGGATGTAAAAATCCTTGGCTAATCTCGTAACCTCTTTTATGGCCTCTATTCTATCCATTAAATATTTCAAGGCCTTATCACTTTTTAGAATCAGTTTCTCCCCATCCAGCTCTTGAAGGATTTCTCGAAGAAAATCTAAAAGCTGTGCTCGAATAATACATCCCCCTTTCCATATTCTCAGTACTTCGGAAAGTTGGACTTGATAGCCATATTCTTTAGATGCCCCTTGGATGACCCAAAGTCCCTGGACAAAGGCATTAAAAAATACAAATAGTAGGCTTTCCCTTAAGTTACGAATCACCTCATCCTTTCCATATTCCAATTTGGGATAGTTTCTATTAAATCTCTTTGAAAGAAATTGCCTTTCTTCCTTAAAGAAGGAGAGCACTCGTGCCTCCACTGCCGTACTAAGGGTAGGGGCAGGAATTCCTAGATCAAAGGCACTTTCTGCCGTCCATTTGCCGGTCCCCTTCTGTCCCGCCTTATCTAGAATAAGATCAACCATAAATCTTTCTGTGCCTTTTTCCTTATATTTTAGTATCTTTCCTGTTATCTCTATAAGATAGGAGTTCAGCTCCCCTTCATTCCATTTTTCAAAAACCTCACTAATCTCAACAGGTGAGAGTTTTAAAATTTTCCGCATAATGTCATAACTCTCGGCGATTCCCTCCATCATGGCATATTCAATACCATTGTGGACCATCTTGACAAAATGTCCTGCTGCCCCCTCCCCCACAAGTGTACAGCAGGGACCAGAATCAGTCTTGGCAGCGATACTTAAAAGGATATCCTCCACTAGGAAGTAGGCCTCCTTGGAGCCGCCGGGCATCAGGGAAGGGCCATTTCGGGCACCTTCCTCTCCTCCAGAAACTCCTAAACCTATATAGTGGATTCCTTTCCCCTTTAAAAAATCCACCCTCCCTGCGGTGTCCTTAAAATGGGTATTCCCTCCGTCTAAAATTAAGTCTCCCTTTTCCAGAAGGGGAAGCAATTGGCCAATCATGCTATCCACTGCTTCACCAGCCTTGATCATTAAAAGTATTTTCCTAGGTCTCTCTAATGAGGATACAAATTCTTCTAGGCTATCAAAGCCTAAAACTGATTGACCTTTCACCTCATCTTTTATAAAATCATACATTTTCTCTTTGGTTTTATTATATACCGAAACTCGGATCCCCTTATCTCCCAAATTTAATACCAAATTCCGACCCATTACACCCAGCCCAATAACACCCAACTCCTTCATCCTTAGAACCTCCTCCTTGTAAGCTATTATTAGTAATACTCTATTATCTTTATTATATCCCTTTTATTCCTAGTGTTTCCCCTTATACAGAAACCTCCTAGGATAGATTAAAATGGTATCTATCTTAGGAGGTTCTCTATCCTATGATTTTATATTAAACTCTTTCTACCTTTATTCCCGTTGAATGGTCATTAAGATTTTGTCTTTCTAGTCCAGGATCATCCACCCTTTTAATGCTTAATGCCAGTGTCTCCTGCATAATATACTCTTGGAAGGCTTCTATGGCTTGAGCCATCTTTTCGTCCCCATCAAAGAAGATATTAATATTATCTGTAACCTCAAAATCCTCATTCTTCCTCATCTGCTGCACCTTCGATACAAATTCCCGGGCCAATCCCTCTAGAATCAACTCCTTGGTCAGGGTGGTATCTAGTATTACAAATAGATTGTTTTCCATTTGTACCATAAATCCTTCCTTAGCAGAAATATTTATTAAAACATAGTCTTTATTTATATCTACTTCTTCCCCATCTAAATCTAATTGTAAGCTTTCCCCTCTTTCCAGCTTGGGAACTATCTCTGATGGATTTAGCTTGCCTAATGCCTTTCCTAATGATTTAATCTTAGAGCCTAAGATAGGTCCTGCAAACTTAAAGTTTGGTTTTAATGTATAGTCCATAAATTTACTTAGGTCTTTTTCAAAGACTACTTCTTTTAAGTTTAGTTCTTCCTTAATTAATGGAATTAAGTCCGAAATAAGCTCCTCATATTTTCCATCAACTAATATTTTTTGGATAGGCTGCCTTACCTTTATTTGCTCTTTTTCCCGGGCAGCTCGGCCTAAACTTACTAAATCCCTTACCAGGTCCATTCTTTCCTCTATCTTTTCATTAATAAGACTTTCATCAGCAACAGGATAATCTGCTAGATGAACAGAGAGTTTATCAGTAAGTTTTTGATATATTTCTTCTGAAATATAGGAGGCAAAGGGGGCTATAAGTCTGGATAAACCCTCTAATACCTCATAGGTAGTATTATAAACTGCCTTTTTATCATCATCTAATTCACTTGCCCAAAATCTTCTTCTATTTCTTCGAATATACCAATTTGAAAGGTCCTCATTAACAAAATATTGTATCTTGCGTACCGACCTATTCAAATCAAAAATTGCTAGTTCAGCATTTACTTCCTTTACTAGGTTATTGTATTTAGATAAAATCCACTTATCTATTTCCGGTCTTTTATCATAATCTACAAAGAAATCCCTTGGATCTACCTGATCTGTATTGGCATATAGTACAAAGAAATTATAAACATTTGATAGGGTACCAAAGAATTTGCTTAATACTTCCTTTAATCCTTCCTCATCAAATCTGGTAGGAGTCCATACAGGAGATACATATAGTAAATACCATCTAAGGGCATCTGCCCCATATTTATCAAATAATTCAAAGGGGTCTACTGTATTTCCCCTAGACTTAGACATTTTTTGTCCATCTTTATCCAATATAAGGTCATTTACTAGTACCTGTTTATAAGGGGAAACCCCCATTACAAAAGTGGATATTGCCATTAGGGAATAAAACCATCCCCTAGTCTGATCAATACCCTCACATATATAATCAGCAGGGAATTGTTCTTCAAAAATCTCTTTATTCTCAAAGGGATAATGGTATTGGGCAAAGGGCATAGAGCCACTATCAAACCAGCAGTCAATAACTTCCTTTACCCTAGTCATTATGCCATTACACTTTTCACATTTAAGATGGACATCATCCACATAGGGGCGGTGTAATTCTATAGATTCATCTATGTCTTCTATAGCCCTTTCTACTAATTCTTTTCTGGATGGAATAGAGGTAAGCTCCCCACATTCATCACATCTCCATATATTTAAGGGTGTTCCCCAATAACGGGTTCTGGATATTGCCCAGTCATTCACATTTTCCAGCCAATTACCAAAACGTTTTTCCCCTACATAATCTGGATACCAATCTACAGAATTATTATTTGCCACCAATTGATCCTTTAATCTAGTCATCTCTATATACCAGCTAGGCTTAGCATAATATAAAAGAGGAGTAGAGCATCTCCAACAATGAGGATAATTATGGGCAAGCTTTTCCTTCTTAAATAACTTCCCTTCCCCATGGAGCCATTTTATAATATCCACATCTGCATCTATAACAAATCTGCCTTCCCAAGGGGTGGTGGTATATTCCCCCTCCTCATCTACCGGCTGTAATACAGGAAGATTATATTTTCTTCCTAATTGATAGTCATCTTCCCCAAAGGCAGGAGCAATGTGTACAATACCTGTTCCGTCTTCAGTGGTTACAAAATCTCCCAGAGTTACAAAGAAAGCTTTTTTATCTGCAGGTACAAAGGGCATTAATTGTTCATACTCTATATATTCTAAATCTTTACCCTTTAATTCCTCTATAACCTCATATCCTTCCCCTAAAATCTTATCTGCTAAATCCTTAGCCAATATAAATACATTATCTTTACTTTTTGCCTTAATATAGGTCACATCAGGATGGACACTTAGTGCCACATTGGCAGCCAAAGTCCAGGGGGTAGTAGTCCATACTAAGAAGTATTCATCTGCGTCTTTCCTTTTAAAGGCAACTATCACAGTATTGGAGCTAATCTCCTTATAACCTAATGCCACCTCATGGGTAGCTAATCCTGTTCCACATCTAGGACAATAGGGTAAAATCTTATGACCTTCATAAATAAATCCCTCTTTATTAAATTTATCTAAAATCCACCAGATAGATTCTATATAGTCATTATCTAGAGTGATATAAGGATTGTCCATATCCACAAAATATGCCATTCGATCTGTCATTTCTCGCCATTGTTTTTCATAGGAAAAAACAGATTCCCGACATTTTTGGTTAAATTCTGCTATACCATACTCCTCAATTTCCTGTTTGCTAGATAGATTTAATTGTTTTTCCACCTCTATCTCAACAGGTAATCCATGGGTATCCCAACCAGCCTTTCTCTTAACTTGGAATCCCTGCATTGCCCTATGCTTACAGATAGTATCCTTTAAGGTACGGGCAATAACATGGTGAATACCAGGGGCACCATTAGCAGTAGGAGGACCTTCATAAAATACAAAGGACTGGTTCCCCTCTCTATTTTCTATAGATTTATTTAAAATGTCTATTTCCTTCCAAAAGTTTGAAATTTCCTTTTCCCTTTCAGCTATTGGTTTATTGGATAATTCTTTAAATTTTGCCATTTCATTCAACCTTTCTTTTTTTCTTCATTGTTTACAAATCAATCTCAAAACGACGGGGGCATCTGTTCCTATATGACAAGATATCTCATAAGCCGATGACTTAATTGGGCCTTTTATCCTTTTTTCTGCCTATTAAAAAGGCAAAATTCCCTAAGGAGGGGGTGAAGATATCCTGTTGCTAAATAAAAAACCCCTAAGCAAAGCTTAGGGACGAATTAACCGTGGTACCACCCTTATTATAAGATAGTCTTATCACTCAATTCTTTAACGCAGATCTACGAAATTCCCTACTATTATTTCAGGAATTTAGCTCTGAGGTGATCAAATAAAAGAATATAATCATAATCTTTCAGCCTAGGATTATTTCTCTGTAAATTTTCTTCTTTTATAGGTGTCCTCTTCATCGCAATTTATTTAGAATTAACATTAATTGTAACTATAACGAACCTTATTGTCAAGGTCTCACCCATTATTCATTATTTATTATTTTAATAAATATTTCTACTAGATTTGGATCAAATTTTTTTCCGCTAGCTTTTTTTATTTCATTTATAGCATACTCTTTTCTTTTATCTTCTGGAATATCCTTATTATTTATCAACCTCTCATAACTTTCTACTATATATATAATTCGTGATAATAGGGGAATCTTCTCTCTCTTTAGCCCCTTTGGATAACCTTTCCCGTCCCATCTTTCATGATGACTATAGACATATTCAGCTAAATCCATTGTTTCATCAAAAAGACTAAGTATCCTATATCCAATAATGGAATGTTGCCGCATATTTTCCTTTTCCTCTGCAGATAAATCTCTTTTATCTATTATACCTTCTTTAAGGGCTACCTTACCTATATCATGGAAGTAGGCTGCCCGCTTTAGCTTAAATATTTCCTCTTCTGAGAGATTTAATTCTTTCCCCAACATTTCTGCTAAATTGCTCACTTCCATTGAATGACGTCTTTCACTATCATGCTTAATATGAAGGTTTTCTATAATAGTTTGTATTATTTCCTTATTAACTGACCTTCTATTTAAAGCCTTATCCCTGTACATGGCATCTTCAGCATTACTCATTATTTCTTTTAGGGATTGGTCCTCACTGACCTTAGTATCCATACCAATGGAGAGGCTACACTTAATTGCCACAACACAACTATCTGAAAAGGCTTGGTTTATACGGTCCACAACTTTCTTTGCATTTTCTTTATTGGTATTAGGTAATAATATTATAAATTCATCTCCCCCGATTCTAGCAATAATATCATTATTTCTACAATGTTTTTTAAGAATTTGGGAGGATTTAATTATAAGTTCATCCCCTGCACTATGACCAAATATATCATTAGTTAATTTTAGTGCATTTATATCTGCAAAAATAATTGAAATAGGTAAATTCTCAGGAGTATCAACTATTTCAAGGTTTTTCTCAAAGCTCCATTTATTCTGAAGGCCAGTCAGCATATCATGACTGCTTAGATATTTAATCTCCTCTTCCTTTTTCTTTCTATCAGTAATATCAATAAAAGTGACCACCCCTCCTATCACCTTCCCATCCCTTATTTGGGGATGGAAAAAGAATTCTACATCTAAATAAGTCCCATCTGCTTTCCAAAAAACCTCATTATCAGTAGAATAGACCTTTCCTCTTCTTATATATTCTATAATCTTACAATTCTCAATAGGAAATTCTGTCCCATCTCTATAGCTATGATGAATTAATTGGTGCATATTTTTCCCCAGCATCTCCTCTTGGCTGTCATATCCCAACATTTTTATGGCACTTTCATTACAAAAAGTACACACTCCATTAAGGTCAATACCATAAATTCCTTCCACCGTAGAATTTAACAATATCTCTAATCGGGTTTTGCTCTCCTCTAATGCATTATTTGTTCTCTCCAACTCCTCTGTTCTTTTCTTTACTGTGACCTCTAGATTATTAATCAAATATGCCATCTTATCAGCTACCCTATTTAGGCTTTCTGAAATTCCGCCAATTTCATCCTTCCTTACCATCTTTACCCTTTGGGATAAGTCCCCTGAGGACAGAGCGGCAGATACCTCCAATAGATGGTCTATAGGTTTAAAAAGTTTCTTGGTAATCTTATTATAGATAAAGAGGGAGAATATCAAAGCCATCCCTGTTAATACAATAAAATATTGTGCTCTCTTCCGAATACTGCCATAATAAAGATCTTGAGGAATAGCTGAGAGAATAGTCCAATTTAATCCCTCTATTTCCACTTCTTTTGCATTAACTAAAAATCTTTCCTTTTGATTTTTATAGATAAATTGATATGAATTTTCTTCCATATACTTTTTACATACATTTTTTAGGCTTTCATTTTCAATGTCACAGACCGTATGACGCACTAAAGAACCATCCTTAAGATAACTATAATTTTCCATACCCATCGAATTGGCAATAAGTTCTCCTGAATCTTTTTCTATTATCACTGCATAGCCATTATATTTTGCTATATTTTCATGCAAAAATGAACCCACTTCTGAAAGAAGGGTGTGGGTAGCTAAAACTCCTTGGAATTTCCCATCTTTATTATAAATAGGCCATCCAAAGGAAATGGTTAAATCTTTCATAATAAAGTGTTCATATATTGGTGAAAAACTAGGTTCCCCTAATTTTTCAACTATCTTGTACCATTCCCGAGTACGAGGATCAAATTCCCCAGCCTTCAATGCAAGTTCACCAGCGGTCATATCCTCATTGACTGAATAATACCAGGAGTGTCCCCCAGTGCTAGTATTATTTCTCATTATCTCTATTTTGCCCTCTTCATTTCTACGGGCTCCATAATACTCACCATTAACCGTACCTAAACTAAAACTATAAACCTCTTCTCCATGTGAACTTAATACATTAACAAAGAACTTGTCTCTTGTTTCTTCATTAGCTAAATCGATTATTCCTCTCTCTATCATATTATAGTTCCATTCATTTATGTGAAAGGGTATAAATAAAAAAGAACTTACCTTTTCATAAATTTCATTACTTGTCTCCTCCAGAATACCTTTAGATAATTCTTCAGTGGAAGATAACCAACCAGAAAAAATAATATATCCTATTAGTGTGGTAGATGCTAATAGGGAAATAATAAATATAATTGTTATAATCTTTTTTATTGAAATATTTTTACTAGCCATTATTATACTCCTTAAAACTATAAAAATTCACCTATATAAATTCTTTTATTTATTATACTCTTTCAATAGCTTTATTGCAGCTTCCTTCTCTACTGGTTTACTTATGAGATATCCCTGAATTTTATCACAACCATTTTTTGCTAAATACTCCTTTTGGCTCTCATATTCTACCCCTTCAGCTGTTACAATTTGGCCAATTTTATGGGACATTGATATAATATCTCCTATTCTAGATTTTTCAGGTCCTATCTCTAAAAATTTATTAATAAAAAACTTATCTATTTTTATAAAGTCAACATTTAACTCTGTAACCCTAGCTAAGGATGAGTAACCCACCCCAAAATCATCAATAGCTACTAGTACACCAAATCTTCTCAGCTTATTTATAATATCATTTATTTCATCAAAATTAATTGCAATGGTTGATTCAGTAATTTCAAGAATTATATTCTCTGGTGCTACCTCCATTTCCTTTATAAACTTAATTATATTTATTACAAAGTCCTTTTCCAGCAGCTGTATAGCAGAAATATTTATAGAGATTTTGATGTCATCATAGCCTAATTTAATAATTGTATCCAAAAATATCAATGCCTGCCTAATTATCATTTTACCTATGGGTATTATAAGTTTTGTCTTTTCAGCTAAAGGGATAAATTCTAGTGGCGGTATCCTTCCAAGCTCCCTACTAACTATTCTTGCTAGTGCTTCAAAACCACTAATTTTATTAGACTTTAAATCTAATATAGGCTGAAATTCTAGTAATAATTTTGTGCCATCTTTATTTTCTAATAAATTATATAACTCCCTCTTTACACCTTCTTCTCGAATTATTTCTTTTTCCATCTCATCATTATATGGACTAATATTTAAAAATTTGCTTATATCTAATGCCATTGCCTTTTCCGAAGCAATTAATAATTTTTTTAGAATATCAGCTATTTCAACATCATTATCCTTTATTTCATAGATGCCTATACCCCCAATAATTCTCTCCAAAGAAATAATAGGCTCTAGAGTATCCCTTATAGTCTCACTAAACCTAATTAATTCACTTAAGTTATTGTAATTTTTTACATAAAAAAGAAATCGACTTTCATGGGTTCTAAATAATAGATGAGTTTCTGAGCTTAATGTTTCCAGAGTGTGTCCAATCCTCTTTATTAAATCTCTAACATAGTAAAAGCCATAGGTCAAATTCAAAACCTGGAGGGCATTAAGATTTATACCAACTAAGGCCTTTTTGTACTGGCGAGAGCTATCACTTAATTCCCTTTCCAATAATTTTTGAAAATAAGAGCTATTATGTAAATCAGTTAAGGTATCATGGGTGCTTATATACCTAAGATTATTTTCCACTTCTTTTTTTTCGGAAATATCTAGAATTATTCCTTCTAAATACTCTAACTCCCCACCTTTATTAAAAACACCCTGACCAGTCTCATATACCCATTTCCGTTCCCCCTGAGCAGTTATAATCTCATATTCATATTTAAAGGGTAGGTCGTTTTTTATGCTGTATTCCCATTTTCTTTGTATATCTTCACGATAATCAGGAGCTATTATTTCATTAAAAGATAACTCCTTATTGTATAGTAGTGCCTCCGGCAAATAGCCCGTTAGCTCCAAACAACCAGAAGACACATATTCCATTGTCCAGTCCTTATCATTTCTGCACCTGTATGCTAATCCTGGAAGATGGGAAAGAATAATTTTTTTGCTCCGTTCACTTTCCAAAAAGTTTATTTCTGATAATTTTTCTTTTGTAATATCCTGTATAAGGCAAATATAACTAAGCTTATTGTCTTTAGTTAACATAAGCTTAGAAACAATCAATCGCACCCATACTATAGACCCATCTGGTCGGATATACCTCTTCTCCATAACAAAGCTATTGGTTTCTCCAGAATAAATTCTCTTAAATTCTTCTAAATTCCTTTTCTTGTCCTCAGGATGGGTAAAGCTTTGCCAATCCTCCTTTAATAAATCCTTTTCCGTTCTTCCCAATATTTTTTTAAATACATCATTCACTCTAATATAGCTGTACTGGCCATCCTCTCTGGTCTGTAATATCCCTATGCCTATTTGAGTTTGATTAAAAATAGTATTTAAGAATGTGTTTTGATTCTTTAAGTCCCTTCTTATTCTCTCTAGGCTAAACAAACAGCTATACATATCTATACGTTTTAATAAAGCCTCACCTATTATAGGTTTTCGAATATGGTCATCTGCACCTAGTGCTAATGCCTTTTCTTCATTCTCAAGATGTTCTCCACAGGTAAAAATAATAATAGGTATATTCTTATATTTTTTATCTGTCTTTAAGAACCTAATAAGATTAAATCCTTTTAATGGGTCACTATCTAAGTCCATCAAAATTAGCTGAATATCCTCTCTACTAATTATATTCTCTATGTCATCATGATTTTCCTCTATAAAAATCTCATGGCTGTCCAAGATCCTCTTAATATTAAATTCCTCATTAGCTATATGGTTAATCACAAGTATTTTCATATGGATATAATTCCCCCTTATTAATTTCCTGAATTTTTTCCATAAATACCCTGTAACACATTTAATCAATTCTATCCCAGACCGATTTCTAAGAATATACTCTTAATACAGCCAATAATATAAGAATAGTGATATATTATTTGTATCAATTAGAAAAAGAGTGTAATCGTTAAATTCTATTATATAGTGAAAGGAGGATATTTTCCATAAAATAGTTGAAAAATGTAGAAAATTGCCAACAATAACTTATAAATACCTCCAAATAGATAATCTAATTAATTAGACTATCTATTTGGAGGTATCATATCATGGAACCCCTTTTATATTATCAATTTGTCTCCGGTGGTTATATAATCAATTTTATCTCCCATGAAGGACTTTAATCTTTCATAAGATTTTATACCAGTACAATGGCAAGTATAATATTTTGCTCCTCTATCTAGAAGGTTATTAGCAATCTCCTTAAGGATGCTTTCTTCTTCATATCTATCTTCAGTAGGATTGTAGAGATGAAAGCCACCAATAACATATTGGGGTGGGGTTTTTACTATCTCTATACAACTATCTACAATATTTACAATACCCCTATGGGCACATCCTGCTATTAGAGTAATCTTCCCCTCTTCATTAATAATCAGATTTTGTTCATGAATAAAGTTATCTGGTATAAATTCTTCCTGTGCTTTCATTAGTAAATTTTTATTTGTGGAAGGGAGGAGTCTTTTGCCTGAAATCTTAGAAAATAATTGTAGTTTTTTATTTACAATAAAATGGTCATCAGTAAAAACAAATCTATCATAATTCAATAGGCTTTTATCCAATCCTATATACTTTTTCTTTCCCTTAGGATCTTGGGAATAATAATCACCAAAGGCTTTTTTATTAACATATATTTTTGCCCTATTATTTAATTCCATAAAGGCCTTTAATCCTCCACCATGGTCATAGTGGCCATGGGATATAAAAACCAGATCCACCTCCCGTAAATCAACATTTAGATTTTTACTATTTTGAATAAATTTATCACTGCTTCCCGTATCAAATAATAGTTTTTGACCTCCAACTTCTATATATAGGCATAAACCATGCTCAGTAGCAAAATCATCAGAAATAGAGGTATTTTCCATTAAAACTTTTATTAACATCATCTTTCCCCCTTTATTAAAAAAGTTCTTTTACTAAATTGCCAAAGAATTCCTTATATTTATTGTATTCCATAATAACTATGTGTCAATCTAATTAAATATTTTTCATCACCCAAGCTCCTCCATCAAGCTTTCTATATTTTTAATAACAATATCCCTTTTTATCTCTAATAATTGTAGATTTTCCTCTCCAATGGCCTTTTCAAAATCTTCAATGGAAAGAATTAGTTTTTCCAACAATGGTTTTTGCTCTTCCTTTATTTCTGCTCTCTGTCTTAAGTTAGTAATATAATTTTCCTTTTTTCCTGTTTCTTCTTCTGCCTTACTCCAATCATCTTCCTTGGCAACCATGTAAGACTGTCTTGCCATATATTCAATCTTTCTTAATATTCCATCTACATTACCCTTATATAGATCTAAAAAGTCTGATAGAGAGAGTATAATATTATTTGCCTCCATAAGAGCCCCATCTTTATTTTTTATATCAATATAATAGGTTAGACTATTTAATCTATTTTCCATNNTTTGGTTTTATTTCCTCAGGACTTATCTCCTTTACATCATCCATCCCCTCTAAACTATCAATAATCTTATGAACATCTTCATCCATTGAAGCTAAAGAAGGAGGTATTTTATCTTTTAATTCCTCCTGTTTTGGTTTACTTTCTTCCTGTCTAGGCTTTGGACTACAGCCTAGGATCCCCATAAAA
>MTKW01005879.1_pt2 | contig 18448 bp, 19 predicted proteins | sample 1042761 | NCBI WGS metagenome assembly MTKW01 (sample SAMN06205366, study PRJNA360243) | anaerobic digester metagenome | biome: Wastewater treatment plant; feature: Anaerobic digester sludge; material: sludge; isolation source: anaerobic digester fed with sludge from wastewater treatment plant ... | reverse complement strand
CCGCATCCGCCGCTGCTCATCCCCGGTGTCAGCCCGGGCGATATTTCCAGGGTGCAGCAGACCGTTGCGGGAATGGAACGTTTGAGCCGGCTGATCCGTAAAGCAGCGCCGGAACTCCTGATCCTGATCACACCGCATGGGCCTCTGCTGCACGAAGGGATTGCCGTGCTGGAGGGTCCGCGGCTGGAAGGCGATTTTGCCGATTTCGGGGCACCCCGGGTAAAAGTCTGCCTGGAAACGGACAGCATCCTTCTGGGGCAGCTGCAGCGCGAGACGGAGGGTGAACCGCTCCGCCCGGTGATCGTTGGCGCCGCCGATTACCGCTTCCGCCGCAGGCCTTCTCTGGATCATGGGGCTGCAGTGCCGCTTTATTATCTGCAGCAGGCGGGTCTCTCCGTGCCCGGGCTTCATCTGACCTATACCTTTGCCCCCCGGGAAGATCTTTACCGTTTCGGACAATCCCTGCGGCGCGCGGTTGAAGCTCGCGGCCTGCCGGCGGCGGTTATCGCCAGCGGGGATCTTTCGCACCGCCTTATTCCCGGAGCACCCGCCGGCTACAACCCGCGGGGAATCGAATATGATCGCCTGATGGTGGAACTGCTCCGCCAGGGGCGGGTCCGGGAAATTCTGGCCCTGGATGAAGCATTTGTTGAGGAAGCGGGCGAGTGCGCGCTGCGCTCCTATTTGATCGCCCTGGGTGCGCTTTCCGGACAGCCTTTTCGAACCGGGATTATCTCTTACGAGGGGCCTTTCGGAGTNNGTAAGCCCGGCGCCGCTGGCGCGGGAAGCGCTGCGTCATTACCTGGAGCGCGGCCGTCCCCTGGCGCCGCCCGAGCCTCTGCCGGATGATCTCTCGATGCGGGCGGGAGCCTTTGTTTCCCTGAAAAAGGGGGGGGAGCTGCGCGGCTGCATAGGAACGGTGGAGCCTGTTCGCAAAAACCTCGCTGAAGAGATTATCATGAATGCGGTGAGCGCCGGGATGAAAGACCCCCGGTTTGAACCGGTGCGCGCCGAGGAGATAGATGACCTTGAAATTTCTGTTGATGTGCTCATGCCTCCGGAAAGAATAGAGGACCCCGGGGGGCTGGACCCGAGGAAATATGGGGTGCTGCTGCGCAGCGGACAACGCAGTGGACTGTTGCTGCCCGATCTTGAAGGGATCGATACTGCTGCGGAGCAGATCGCCATTGCCCGCCGCAAGGCCGGCATCGGTCCCCACGAGCCCGTAGAGCTTTACCGCTTCGAGGTGCGGCGCTACAGCTGATGTCCGGGGGAGAACTGTTCCGGAAACAGGCCCTGTTTTACGGCAAAGAGGGGGATCGCATCCGCTGCTTGCTCTGTCCCCGCCGCTGCCTGCTGAAGGAGGGGCAGACTGGCGTATGCGGGGTGCGCAAAATGACCGGAGGTGAGCTTTACACCGGGAACTATGGTCTTTGCGCCGCGCTGAACTGGGATCCCATCGAAAAGAAACCGCTCTATCATTTCTACCCCGGCAGGCAGATCCTTTCCCTGGGTACGTACGGNNTACACCTACAATGAACCCACGGTCTGGTACGAATTTGTTATGGACACCGCCGGGATGCTACGTGAGCAGGGTTATCGCAATGTCCTTGTGACCAACGGTTTCATCTCCCGCGAAGCACTGAAAGAGCTTTTGCCCTTTATCGATGCATTAAATATCGATGTCAAGGCTTTCAGCGATTCTTTCTATGAAAGGTACTGCCGCGGTATGCGCCTTCCCGTTCTGGAGGCTGTAGAGCTGGCCGCGGCGTCGGCCCATGTGGAGGTTACCTGCCTGCTCATCCCTACTTTGAATGACAGCCCCGAAGAGCTGAAGCGGCTGACAGACTGGCTGGCGGGGATCAGCCCCGCTATACCGCTTCACCTTTCCCGCTATTTTCCGCAATACAAGATGGATCTCCCGCCCACACCGGTGGAAACAATGGAGGCGGCCCGGGAGATCGCCCGGGAGAGACTGCATTATGTCTACCTGGGCAATGTTGATCTCCCCGGAAGCTCCGATACCCTATGCCCGCAATGCGGGGCCCTGCTGATCACCCGCAGCCGCTACCTCGTCGAGATCGCCAACCTCGAAGGCAACCGCTGCCCTTGCTGCGGATTCCGGATAAACCTGCTTCCCTGTTAAAAAAAGCATTAACTCATGATCCTGTCTCATACTATCATTAGGAGCAATCCGCGAACCGGATCGCTTCCTGTGTGTTCCAACAACTGCCGTGCTCAGGGGCTGGAGGGCACAGTTTTAGACAGGGGAGTTTTTACAAATTACTGCCGCAGCCGTGAAGCTTTTGGGTAAAATCCCGGCCGTCCTGTACTGGTTTGGCGGATGGCCCGCTGCTATTTTGCTGCTGCTGGCCGGCATCTACCTCACCCTGCGCAGCAGATTTTTGCCGCAGCGTTCTCTCTTTGCCATATTCCGCATGACCCTGGGGAGCATATTCAAACCCGGGCGGGACCGGGCTGCCGCGGGCGTCATCTCGCCCTTCCAGGCGCTTACCACCGCCCTGGCGGCCACGGTGGGTACGGGTAATATTGCCGGTGTGGCTACCGCCATCACCCTGGGCGGCCCCGGCGCTATTTTCTGGATGTGGGTTTCCGCATTTTTCGGTATGACCACCAAATTTGCCGAGATCGTCCTTGCCGTGCGCTTCCGGAGGCGCACACCGGATCATAGGTATGCCGGCGGACCCATGTACACATTGAAGTATGGGATGAACCGTCCCGGGCTGGGCCTGGCATATGCTTTTTTTGGAGCGACCGCCGCCTTCGGCATCGGCAATATGGTTCAGGCCAACTCGGTGGCGGCCGTTTTAAAGACCGCCTTCGGCATCACCCCCCTGCATACCGGCATCCTGCTGGCGCTGCTGGTGGCCCTGGTCATCCTGGGAGGGATCCGCCGCATTGGACAGTTCACCGAAAAACTGGTGCCGCTCATGGCGCTTATCTATGTCGGCGGCTCCCTGACTCTATTGATTATCTGCCACCGGCATCTGGGGGCAGCCCTGACCGAAATAATCGGCAGCGCCTTTACCGGCCGGGCTGCAGTGGGCGGTTTTGCCGGAGCAGGGGTGCTCCAGTCGATCCGCTACGGGATCACCCGCGGCGTCTTCAGCAACGAAGCCGGCCTGGGCAGCGCCTCCATTGCCCATTCCGCCGCCGTCACGGATCACCCTGTCCGCCAGGGCCTCTGGGGTGTTGTGGAGGTGTTTATCGTGAGCTATGTCATCTGCACGCTCACTGCGCTGGTCATCCTTGTCACCGGCGCCTGGAGGGGATCGCTGGAAGGGGCCTCCATGACCTCGGCTGCCTTCAATTCGGTCCTGCCTGCCACCGGCAATCTCATCGTGGCTGTATCGCTGGTGTTATTTGCCTTTTCCACCCTTCTTTCCTGGTCCTACTATGGAGAGCAATGCTTTGAATATATCCTGGGCGGGGGGCGCTTTCTTTACCGCCTGCTCTGGACCGTGGGAATCGTGGTGGGTGCTTTGGGCGGTCTCCGTTCCGTCTGGGCCCTGGCTGATTCCCTGAATGCGCTGATGGCTTTACCCAGTATTATGGGGCTGCTCGGCCTCAACGGCTTGTTTTTAAAACTCAACGGGGAATTCTGGAGAAAATAGCTGTCAATACGCGTTCGTTGAAGGTATTTGTTCGCGGTGGAGCGAATTAATTATGAAGCAATTAGCTTATGTAACCTGTCCTTTAAAGAGGGAGCAACCAAAAACGTGGCCATCTGGGATCGCATAGTCACAGCGGTACTGCAGCTGAATATCGGCTATCTGGACATTATTGACATTATTATTGTCTCCTATGTATTCTACCGCCTCATACTGCTTATCCGCGGTACCAGGGCAGAGCAGCTGATCAAGGGGCTGGTGTTCCTGTTGCTGGCCATGATTGTCAGTGACAAGATTGGACTGAATACTGTAAACTGGATCCTGGAGAAGGTGATGACAGTGGGGCTCATCGCCATCCCCATTGTCTTTCAACCCGAATTGCGCCGTGCCCTGGAGCAGCTGGGGCGCGGAAAAATATTCAAGAGCAGCTTCTGGAAATGGGATCCCCGGGAATTTGACCTTTTCCTTGAAGAGCTGACCAAGGCAGTGCCCGCCCTGGTGAAAAAGCGCATCGGGGCGCTGATCATTATTGAACGGGATACGGGCCTGAAGGATTGGGTGGAAACGGGCATTGCCGTTGAAGGCCTTGTCACCGCCGAACTGCTGATCAATATATTTTTTCCGCGCAGCCCCCTGCATGACGGGGCGGTAATCATACGCGGCAACCAGATCGCCGCTGCCGGGTGCTATCTTCCCCTGACGGATGATCCCTATCTGAACAAGGAGCTGGGGGCCAGGCACCGGGCCGGGCTGGGCATTACCGAGCAATCCGATGCAGTGGCAGTAATCGTATCCGAGGAGACCGGCATTGTCTCCGTGGCTCAAAACGGCATCCTGACCCGCTATCTCGATGAGAAGAAACTGCGCAATGTGCTGATCGAACTGTGCGCCCCGAGCAAGGGAGACAGATTGAATCTAAGTTTCTGGCCGTGGAGGAGTAACAGGTAAGCAATGGGCAAATTACTAAGCAGCCAAAATGTATCCCGCATCCTCGCTGTCTTCCTGGCGATCATCCTGTGGCTCTTTGTCACCGGCGATAATATTACCCGGACCACTTCGGTGCGTAAAATTATTACCGGCGTTCCCCTGAGTTACGAAAACCTGCATCCCGGACTGGCCGTGGTCAAAATGCCCCAGACAGTGGATATGACCCTGGAAGGGGTGGCGAGGAACTTTGACGAACTTCTGGAAAGCGATCTGGAGGCCTATCTCGATCTTTCCGAACTGGAAGCGGGTACGCATCAGGTTCAGGTCAGGGGGAAGGCGGCGCACGGTCTGACGCTGGTCTCGCTGGCGCCCCGCCAGGTCGAAGTGATCATCGAAGAGATCCAGACCGAACCCTTTCCTGTAGAGATCGAATTCTCCGGTGAGCCTGTGCCGGGGTGGGGCATGCAAAGTCATAGCTTTCGGCCGCAGCAAATCCATCTGGAAGGGGTGTCCTCGGTTCTTGAAGGGGTCGCCAGGGTAATTGTTCATGTCGATCTGAGCGAGAGGCACGGCATTTTTGAAGTCGAACTGGCCCCGCAGCTGCTGACTGCTTCAGGGGAGGAGATCAGCGGTGTGAAGGCGGTGCCTCCGAAAATAGTTGTTACCGTGACCCTGATCCAGATTGACGAAAGCGGTGAAGCGTTCTCACCCTGATCAAGTCAGGGGCGGGCTGTCTCTGTCCTGTTAGAATGGAGAGGGGCGGTCACGTTTTTTGTGATTGAAGCATAAGCTATGATTTGCAGAAGTGGATTAGGGGGGGCGCCTTGAAAAAGCTATTTGGTACCGATGGAATTCGCGGGGTGGCCAACAGGGAACTGAGCCCCGAACTGGCCCTGCGCATCGGAAAGATCATTGCGGCCCTGCTGGGCGAGAAGGTCGGCAGGCCCGTTATTCTCATCGGACGCGATACGCGTCTTTCAGGCGCCATGCTCGAAGGGTCGCTAGCCGCGGGGATCACCTCCGCCGGCGCAGAGGTGCGCCTTCTGGGGATAGCGCCCACACCGGCCGTTGCCTATCTGACCCGCTTGCTCCGGGCAACAGCCGGGATCATGATCTCGGCTTCACATAACCCCATTGAAGACAACGGTCTGAAGATTTTTAACAGCGAAGGTTTAAAACTGCCCGATGAGCTGGAAAGGGAAACAGAGAGAATCTATTTCCACTACGATGAATTCGCGCGCAGCCTTCCGTCCCCCGAAGGGGCCGGGGTGGGGCGTGTTTTGCACGAAGCGGGGGCGCTGGAGAGGTACCTGCAGCACCTCCGGGAAACCGCTTCCCCGCTCGAAGGGCTGCGCCTGATCGTGGACTGCGGCCACGGCGCCGCCTGTCATCTTGCCGGGGACCTGCTGGGGCAACTGGGGGCTGATGTCGCCCTGCTGCATGGAGAAGCCGACGGCGGGCGCATCAATGTCAACTGCGGGGCCACCCATACTGCAGCACTGCAACGCGAGGTGGTGCGTGCAGGCGCCCATGCCGGGATTGCTTTTGACGGTGACGCCGATCGCCTCATTGCCGTGGACGAGAAAGGCTCGATTGTTGACGGCGATGCGATCATGTCCATCTGTGCCGTCGGTATGCACAGGCAGGGCCGGCTGCATAAAAATACCCTGGTGGCCACGGTGATGAGTAATGGCGGCCTTGACCTGCTGGGTGAAAAATGTGGCTTCAAACTGCGCCGCACCGCAGTGGGCGATCGCTACGTGCTCGAGGAGATGCTTGCGGGCGGTTACAACCTGGGCGGCGAGCAGTCGGGGCATATCATTTTCTCCGATCATGCCACCACCGGAGACGGTTTGCTGACTGCACTGCAGCTCCTGGCCATTGTCCGCGCTTCCGGCCGCCCTCTTTCGGAACTGGCGGGCCGGCTTGAAAGGCTGCCTCAGATCCTTTACAACCTGCCTGTTGTCTCGCAAAAGGGCTGGGAAGACAGCCCGGCCTTTGCTTCGGCCGTTGAGGACCTGCGCGGCAGGCTGGGCCGGCATGGCCGCATTCTTATCCGCCCCTCCGGAACGGAACCGCTGATCCGGATCATGCTGGAAGCCCCTGTGCCCGAGGATAAACTCTGGGAGGAGGCCCGCAGCCTGGCCGAGATTATCATCAGGGAAAACAGCTGATCTGTGTTTATTTAATCAAAACATTTATAATAATAAAGATAAGTCCCCACATTCTGCCTCGAATAAGTTATAATAAAAGTGTCCTCAAAGGGATGAAATCTGTCCATCGTAGAAAAGGGGTGTTTTTTTGCCGCTAATCGAAGGTGAAGAGGAGCTTATTCGGACAGGTGTGGCTGGAGTGCTTGAGAGTTCAGAAACGAGGCGTGAAAATCTTATTCCCATACTGCTGCAGGTGCAGGAGGCACTGGGCTACCTGCCGGGCCTGGCCATGGAGCTTATTGCCGATGCGCTGGATATGCCGGCCGTTGAAGTGTACGGGCCGGCCACTTTTTACAATCAATTCCGCCTGAATCCCCCGGGCAAACATCAGCTGAAGGTCTGCATGGGCACCGCCTGCTACATGGTTGGCGGGCGCATTGCCATGGAGTGTTTCGAGAGATGTCTCGAAATAGGGGAGGGGGAGACCACACCCGACCGCAAATTCAGCCTGGAGCGGGTGGCCTGTGTAGGCTGCTGTACCCTGGCTCCTGTTGTTGTGATCGATGAGGAGGTCGAGGGACGGGTCACCCCGACGAGAGTGGACGGGATCCTGCTTTCATTTGAAGGATCGGAAAAACCGGCGGCGGAAACAGCGAAATCAAAGGAGGAAGAAGCCTCATGACGGGGGATCAGGTTTCCGCAGTTCGCGAGCGATATGGCAAACTGGAGCGCGATGCCGCCGCCGGCGTGAAGGCTCTTTACGATGAGCCGGTGATCCGTGTGGGCACGGCTACCTGCGGCATCGCCGCCGGCGCCGTGCAGGTTAAGGAGGCTTTTGCCGGGATCATCGAAAAAAAAGGCATTGCCGCAAATGTGATCGATGTTGGCTGCATGGGCCACTGCTATGCCGAGCCGCTGGTGATCATTTCCAAACCCGGTTTTCCCTCGCTCTGTTACGGTTATGCCGACGAGGACCTGGCCGAGCGCCTCGTCGAAGATTTTTTGATCCACGATGATCCCTGCTATGAATTCGCCATGGTGGCGCTGGAAGCGAACGATGTTTTTCCCACTTTCAGCGATTTTCCCCGCGGTGTTTACGAGCAGAAAATAGTGCTTGAACACTGCGGCTTCATCGATCCCGGGGAGATTGACCATTATATCGCCCGGGGCGGCTACAGCGCCCTGGCTTCGGCCCTGGCAGCGGAGCCGGCCCTGGTTCTGGAGACGGTGAAAGAGTCGCACCTGCGCGGACGCGGCGGGGCCGGTTTCCCGGCGGGGCTGAAGTGGGAGGCTGCCGTCAAAGCGGGTCCAGGTGAAAAATATGTTATCTGCAACGGAGACGAGGGCGACCCCGGAGCTTTCATGGACCGCAGCATTCTCGAGTCCTGTCCTCACCAGGTCATCGAAGGGATGCTTCTCTGCGCCTATGCCGTGGGTGCGGAAAAGTGTTATTTTTACATCCGGGCCGAGTATCCCCTGGCGGTGAAGCGGATCCGTCATGCCCTGGAGCAGGCGCGGGCGAAGGGGCTGCTGGGCGAACAGATCCTGGGCAGCTCTTTCAGCTGCGAGATGGAGATATTCCGGGGGTCGGGGGCATTTGTCTGCGGCGAATCATCGGCTCTGGTCCGCTCCATGGAGGGGAAGATGGGAATCCCGGCAACGCGCCCGCCGCGCCTGGCCGAGTCGGGCTACCGCGGCCGGCCGACAGTGCTGAACAATGTCAAGACCTTTGCCTATGTCCCGCCCATTCTCAACCGGGGCGCCGGTTGGTTCAGGAGCATCGGCACCGGTGACAACCCCGGCACCGCCGTCTTCTCCCTGGTGGGCAAGGTGGCCCATACCGGGCTGGTGGAGGTGCCCATGGGGACAACCTTGCGCCAGCTGATCTTCGATGTAGGCGAAGGGATGGCCAATGACAAGGCTTTCAAGGCGGCGCAGATCGGCGGCCCCTCCGGGGGCTGTCTGCCGGAGGCGGCCCTCGATATTCCCATCGATTTCGATTCACTGCAGGAGGCGGGAGCGATCATGGGTTCGGGGGGGCTTGTTGTTCTCGATGAGGACGATTGCATGGTGGCCATCGCCCGCTATTTCCTTGAATTTACCCAGCAGGAATCTTGCGGGAAATGCACTTTCTGCCGCCTGGGAACCAAGCAGATGCTCGATATCTTGACCGACATCACGGAAGGCCGGGGTGAGCCCGGCTCGCTGGAGATCCTGGAAGAGCTGGCCGGGGATGTGCGCACCGGTTCTCTTTGCAACCTGGGCGCCACTGCGCCCAACCCGGTCCTGACCACCCTGCGCTATTTCCGGGATGAGTACGAGATCCATATCCGGGAGAAGCGCTGCCCGGCGCTCATGTGCAAGGAGCTCATTGTCTATTACATAGAACCGAAAATGTGCAGCAAGCTCTGCAGCGTCTGCGTGGGCAGCTGCCCCACAGAGGCGGTCTATACCCGGGAGGACGGCCTCAAGGCCATTGACCAGGACAAGTGCGTCAAATGCGACAACTGCCTGAAAACCTGTCCGCCCGATTACAATGCCGTGATCAAGCTGTCGCCGCCTGGACTGCTGGCGGAGAAGGGGGGGAAGGGCTCGTGAACAAAGCGGTAACCATTTTTATTGACGGCCGTGAAATCAGGGCCCCCGAGGGAGAGAAACTGCTCTGGGTGGCCCTGGACAATGATATCTTCATTCCCAACCTCTGTGCTCTCAGGGGGAAAGAGCATCCCTCGGGCAGCTGCCGTCTCTGCTATGTTCAGGTCGAGGGCCGGGAAGAGCCGGTTACTTCCTGCACGCTGCCTGTCAGGGAGGGCCTTTCCGTGCTCACGCGAAGCCCGCAGGTGGACCGCCTGGTGAAGAGCGCCTTCGAGCTGCTTCTGAGCAATCACCGCCTGGGCTGCGGCAGCTGCCCGAGAAGGAAGAGCTGCGCGCTGCTGCAGATTGCCAAGGCAAGGGGCCTGAAGATGAAGCTGGATCGCCTGGCCCCGCTGGAATACGATACTCATGTTGACGACAGCGCGGAAACCTTTGTCTTTGACCGCAGCCGCTGCCTGCTCTGCGGCCGCTGCGTCTGGATTTGCCGTGAAGTGGCCAAAGTGGGCGCCCTCGGCTTTTCCCGCCGCGGCATCAGGCGCGTGGTAACCACGTTTCGGGACGTCAGCCTGGCTGAATCGGGCTGCAATGAATGTGGCCTCTGCGTTGAATCCTGCCCCAGCGGCGCCCTCTACTTCAAACCAGCCACGGGGACGGAGGCTTTGGCTGGTGGGATGGCCAATGAGTCAAGGGGAAGGTGAGATTGATTCATTCGGAAGGTGCGAAGGGCAGCGGTCAAGAGAACAGGGGCGGCATTACACCCTGTCCGCGGGGATATAACGGTTGAATCAGGGGCCGGGTTCCANNTCTGCCCCGGCCTGCTGATTCGATAATGCAGGACCAGCTCAATGAAGGCGCGGTTGCGCAGGGGATCCGCGGCAAAGAAGAACATGCGCCCGGTGCCCTTGCCGCCGGGAAAGGGGATGGTGGCGTCGGCGATGGCTTCCAATCCGGCGGCCAGAGAAATTTCTATGTTTTCGCCCGTGATTATAGGCACAGGTGTGATCTTTTCTGCAGCTGCGGCCAGGTAATCGATGGACTGTATTTTTTTCTTTCTTTTTTGTTTGTGGCGGGCCGTCTCCTTGATCAGGTTTTCTGGCGCGGCGCCCGTGAACACATAGCAGCCTTTCCCGAGTTCCATGCCTTTTTCCTGCTGCAGGGGTACCCTTTTATGCCGATCCACGTACAGGAGCAGCAGGTAAGAGCCGCGGTCCTGCAGCTCCTCCCTGATAAAATGATAGGGGATCTCAGCCTGTTCAACAGAAATCACCTCGGAAAAATTTGCGTCAAAGCCCAGGGCCAGAGCCTTTAGCTGTACGGAGTCCTTTACATCGAGCATGGTTCGGGCAAAATTGTAATCAACATGATAGGCGGGGAGAAAGTACTTTACCTGCGGGTTCATTATCACAAAGAGACAACCGGCGTTGAGGCCTTTTCCGGCCATCTCCCCGAGCAGGCGGAGATGGGCGGCGCCCCTTTCGGTGACGGCATCGGGGAACATGGCCGTTTGGCCCCCAAAGAGAGTCACGCTTTTGATCTCCAGGTAATAGCGCTCTCCGCTGAGTCTTTGTTCCAGAAGCAGATCGAAACGATGTTTGCCCACGACCGGTTCTGTCCTGACGACCCGGAAATCCCTGTAGGGAGGAAGCCTTTGATCATCGATCAGGCTGCGGACAACGCTGTTGGTCAGGTGGGTATGCAGCAGAACGCATTGGTCGTCTTTCTGGCAGGCCAACACGGTGTAGGGCAGCCTGCCCCGGGATAGAGCCGGGCTGAGCAGAAGGGCGGTGCCCGGTAAGAGCAGCTCCCACAGGCGGCCCGGGTTGGCCAGGTAAGCCTGCTCCCGGCGGCCGTCTATGTCGGCCTCGACAACGAAGCGATTTACCCGTCTGACCAGGCGCCCGCTGACCTTGGGGAATGTAAAGGGATATCTGAGCATGCTCCAAGTATCCCTGACCTTGCTCCGCCCGTCAATCCCCCCAAAGGGCCATTCTCCTCGGTGTCACAGGTTTTGCCCTTGAACCGGCCGGAAAGATTTACTATAGTGTAAGGGGAGAAAGCCCGGCCTGCCGGAATGCCCCGGATCTTTCCAGGAAAATATGAGAAGGGTGTAGATTCATTGACGGCATCAAAAATTGCTTATGTTCTCGATTTCGACGGCACTGTGACGGAAAAGGATATCACTTCGGCTCTGGCCCGTCATTACGGTAAAGAACGCTACCTGGAATGCAGCGCCGCTTACAGGCGAGGCGAATTTGGAATGAAAGAATGGCTGGAGCGCATGTCCGCTTGCCTGCCGCCGCAGCGGGGGGAGCTGCTGGAGTTCGCCGCAGACAGGGCCGCCCTGCGTCCGGGGTTTAAAGAGTTCCTGGAATTTGCCCGTTCCAGGGACCGTCCCGTTTATATTGCCAGCGACGGCTTCGGCATATATATAGAGCCCATACTTGAAATGCACCGCTGCAGGGAGCAGATAGCCGGTATTTTCCGCAACCGGACCCTCCCCGGCGGCGGCCGCCTCAGGACGCTGACGCCCCATGCTCATGCGAGCTGCCCTGTTTGCGGCAATTGCAAGGCGGCCCATGTGATCGGGCTTCAGAAGGAGGGCCGGCTGGTGATCTACGTGGGGGACGGCAGCAATGATCGCTTTGCCGCGGCCTATGCCGACGGAGTCTTCGCTCGCGACAACCTGGCCCGGTCCTGCACCGGCGCGGGGATTCCTTTCCGCCGGTGGGATGATTATTACGAGCTGATCAACCGCGATAACAGCATGGGCAGGCGCCATGACCGCATCTTCTGTGACCCTGCAGGTGCGGGCCACAACGGCGGAGAGCCGGTTTTTTTATCACCTGAAATCAGGAGTGATGCAGATGAAAAAGACAGTATCCGGTGTAGTGATTGAATGTATCCGGGGCAATATCGTGGAGCAGCCCGATCTTGACGCCATCGTCAATGCCGCCAATGCGCAGCTGAGAACCGGCGGCGGCGTGGCCGGGGCCATCCACCGGGCCGCCGGACCCGGATTGGAGGCAGAATGCCGCTCCATGGCCCCCATCAAGCCCGGTGAGGCGGTGATCAGCGGCGGGCACAACCTGCCCAACAGCCATGTGATCCACTGCCTGGGGCCCGTGTACGGCCGGGACAGGCCCGAGGCGGAACTGCTGGCCCGCTGCTACCGCAATGCGCTGCGGCTGGCTGACGAGAACGGACTCTCCTCCATTGGCTTTCCGGCCATCTCCACCGGCATATTCGGTTATCCCGTGGAAGAGGCTGCGGCGGTGGCCTGCAGCGCCATTGCCGGGACTGCGCCCTCGCTCAAGCATGTGCAAACCGTTCGCTTTGTCCTTTTCAGCGAAAAAGATCTGGCTGTACACCGGGAAGCGCTCGGCAAGCTGCTCCCGGAAAATAAGTGAACGTACGGCAGGCGAAGGAAGATGTGCTTCAGGCGGGGCGGCGGCTGATCGAGTCCGGGCTTATCGTTCGCACTTGGGGCAATGTGAGCGCCCGGCTCGATGGTGACCGGTTTGTGATCACGCCCAGCGGCAGGGCTTACGAGGCCCTGACTCCTGCTGAGATAGTTGAGGTAAATATTGCCGACGGCAGCCATGACCGCGGGATAGAGCCCTCCTCCGAAAAGGGTATTCACGCCGCAGTTTACAGCCGGCGGCCCGGGATCGGCTTTATTATTCATACCCATCAGATATTCGCTTCCGTGGTCAGCGCGCTCCATCGCGACATAGAGGTGACCGATCCCGAAGCCGTCTCACTAACAGGCGGCTCCCGGGTGCCATGCGCCGCATATGGCCTCCCCGGTACATGCAGGCTAAGAAAAAACATTGTTGTTGCATTGAGGCGTTCGGAAGGCAGGGCCTTCCTGATGGCCAATCACGGGGCGCTCTGTCTGGGGGCAAACAGTGACGAAGCTTTCAGCACAGCTGCCGGGCTGGAGCAGATCTGCGCTGATTACATCATGCGCCGTTATCTGCATCTGAGCGGGAGGAAAAAGGGAGATTGGGATGAACTGAGGGCCTACTACCTGGCGGAGCTGTCGCCGCAGGCTCCCCTGGCGGGGAAATCTGCAGGGAGGCCGCTTTACAGCAGCGAGAGGCGGGGAGACCATTTTGTACTTTATCCCGAAGCAGGCGCCGGCGGGTTTTTTCCGGGAAGCGAAAATGGTTCGCTGAAGATCAGCCTGCAAAGTGCTTCGAAGGGGGCTGCTGTACCGCCGGAGGCTGAAATCCACCGCCTGATTTACCGGAGGTTCGGGGGTATCGGGGCCGTCATTCATGCCCTTTCGCCCGATATCCTCACCCTTTCACGGAGGGGACAGACCGTTTACCCGCTGCTTGATGACTTTGCACAGATAGTCGGCGTCAGCGCCCGGACTGCGGCGGATAGCCCCTTGCCTGCAGCTGCCGCGGTCATTGCCGGAAAACTGCGGGGCCGCTATGCCGTCATGATTGAAGGCAATGGTGCTCTCTGCTGCGGTCCCACGAAAAACGATGCCGCGGCGGCGGCTCAGGTTCTTGACAAGGGCTGCCGGGCCCTTATCGGCACCGCTCTCTTCGGCGGTGCCCCTCCGCTGGGCCCGGCCAAAACCCTGTGGATGCGTCATATCTATATGACCAGGTATGCCCGCAAAGCCGCCGAATAGCAGATTGCTGATCCAATCCTCAGACCATATTTTTGATAATCTCTTCACCGCTGCCGGGCAGCAGGTGGAGGGGGGGGATCTCTCCCAGCACGTAGCCGCCCGGCTCAAGGCGCATGGAGGCGCGGGCAGCCGCCACCATGATCTGGGCGGTGGCCGCAGGATTGGTCAGCTTCATCCTCAATTCAAGCAGCTGGTTCCGGGCAGAACCGGAGCTACCGCGGCGCGTTATGCAAACTGCGTGGCTTGTGACCTTGAACTGTGCAATATTGTCCATGCTCATCACCTGCGCACTTTCACCCCTGAAGTAGGGATCGCTTCTGATCCGGGCGGCAACCTTCTCGAAATCAGCCCCTTCTTCGAGCACCACGTAAATGTCCCGCCGGTGCCGCCCGTAGCCCAGGGGCAGTGTCAGCGACAGGGCATCCTTCACCCCCGGAATTGATCTAGCCGCTGCACCGTGGCCCATGCTCATGCCCGGGCCGAAGTCCGTGTAGGTAATTCCCACCGGAGCGATGGCCGTAAAAAGCATCCGGATGATGGAGTCGCTTCCCGGATCCCATCCGGCGCCGGTTATTGCCACCCCTCTGTTTTCCCTTGCGCAGGTTCCCAGGTTATTTCTCAAAGTGAGCATTGCTTCACCGTGAATGTCATAGCCGTCCACCGTGTTGAACCCTTTTTGCAGGTACAGGGGCGCCGCAGCAGGGATGAGCCGCGAAGGAAGGGCCAGGATGACCACATCGACGGACCCCAGCTCTTCCACGCGGGTGACCTCTGGAATGCCCACCGCGCTTCCATCAGCCACGCGCCTGACCACACCGGCCGGCTCCATGTCGGGGGCCTGCCTGATGCACTCAACTGCCTCACGGCCCACATTGCCATAGCCGACCACGCACACCCTGATTTTTTTCATGGATGCTCATTCCTCTCCGCAAGCCTTCTTCCCTGCGCTTCCTGATCTATTCAATATGCGCGGCGGGCCGCGGAGATGAAAATTATTATGCAGCGGCGGGGATGCGGCGTGTCAGGACCGGCAAGAATCCCGTGAGAAGGAAAAGAAAGCGAGGTTGTTGAATTACACCATGAAATCAACCATCAGATCTTTTGCACCGGGAGAATACATTTATGATAGATTATAAAAGCCAGGTTGGAGAACTGATCGGGCAGTATCGTGAAAAAATCTGGGATCCCCTTCCGGGGCCCTTCAGGGCCAGGGTCGGGGAGGGGCTTGAAGAGCTGGAGGAACTGATCATGGAAGCGCGGGCGCCGCGGATTGCCGTAGTTGGCAGAAGGGGGGCAGGCAAATCAAGCCTGATCAACGCCATCTTCAATGCAGAGATGGCGGCGGTGGGTGCGGTGAAAAGCACCACCGGACGCGGGAGATGGTACGAGTATGCCGGGGAGCAGGGAAAACTGGACATTCTGGATACCAGGGGGCTGGGGGAAGGCTCCGGGCCTGCCGAGGCCTTTTCCGCTCCCGATGCACTGAGGGAGATCGCCGCTTCGGTTGCCCAAAAATGTCCTGATGTCATCCTTTTTTTATGCAAGGCAAAGGAAGTGGACGCCCGGATCGATGAAGATTTGCAAAACCTTTCAGAAATTCTCAGGCTTATCGAGAAAACGGGTGGGTACCGTGCGCCCGTGGTCGGTGTGGTGACCCAGGTTGACGAATTGGATCCGGTAGAGATCCTGCCCCCCTACGAGCATGAAATCAAAATGAACAATATTCGGGAAGCAGTCGGTCGCCTGCAGGAAAAACTGAGCCTCCTGGCCGGTGAGAGGGTCGCCGTGATCCCCACGAGCGCGTACATGCGCTTTGAGGAAAGCCGGGTGGTTTCGAACCGGTGCTGGAATGTTGATTGCCTGGTGGAGTTTCTTACCGAAAAGTTGCCCCGCAGCGCCCAGCTGGAACTGGTCCGTATCTCCCGAATCAAGGCTGTTCAGCGGAAGCTGGCCCGGAGGATAACCGCTGCCGCGGTGACCCTGGCCGGAGCGGCAGGGGCGCAGCCCATTCCCGTGGCCGATATGCCGGTGATTACCGGGATTCAGGTGGGAATGATCATTGGAATCGGCTACATCTGCGGTCGGCGGCTTGATGGCAGGGGTGTAAAGGAGTTCATGGGCGCCCTGGGCCTGAATGTGGGGGCCGCCTTTGTCCTGCGTGAAATTGCCCGGTCGCTGGTGAAGCTTTTTCCCGGGGGCGGCAATTTTATCTCGGGTACAATCGCCGCAGGCGCTACCTGGGCCATGGGCCAGGCCGCCACGGCCTATTTCGTGGAGGGGCGCAAGATGAGGGAAGTGAAAAAAATATATCGCCTGAAAAGGAAGAAAGCGCGAGAGGGCCTGCCCGAGGGGATCCTGCCCCTTCAGGGGCTTGACAGCGAATGCAGATAAGGGCGGCCCATCCCGAAAAAACGGGGAAATGTGGGGGTCCGAAATGGGAGGTCCCGTGCTTCTCTTTATGAGGCGCCGGCCGCGGGCCGGCTTGATGGTGAGATGCCGGAGCGCTGTAAAGAGGGAGGAAGGCAGATATGGCCGGATCGGGTGAGCGGTTGACCAGGGTGGGATGGAGCGCCCTGCTTACTCCCCTGCGGATGATCACGATTTCTGCCTGCTTCTTTTTCATTTCGGCGGGAAGGCTGGATCTTTTCCGGGGTTGGATTTATTACCTCTCGGCACTGGCGCTTTCTTTGTGCGGCAATCTTTTTCTTTTTTACCGGTCGCCGGGGCTGTTGAATGAAAGGGGCCGCATGGGAGAGGGAACGGAGAGCAGCGACAGGAACCTGCTGCTCCTTCTTTTTATCGCCAATCTTGTTGCCCTGCCCGTAATATCGGGTCTTGACAGCGGCCGCTTTGGCTGGACCCCAATCCCCGCCGCCTGGATATATCCCGGTCTTTTTCTCCAGCTTATCTGTGCAGCACTGGTGCTCTGGGCCATGCTGGAGAATCCTTTTTTCGAGGGGACCATGCGCCTGCAGAAGGAGCGTGGGCAGTATGCCGTGAGCAGGGGTCCGTACAGCTATATCCGCCATCCCGGGTATCTGGGCATGGCTCTGAATACGCTACCGCTGCCCTTGATTTCGGGTTCCCGGGCGGCGCTGCTGCCGGCCTTTTTGGCAATAGTGCTCATCGTGATCCGCACCCATCTCGAGGATAAGCTGCTGCTTGGGCAGCTGCCCGGATACAGTGACTATGCCCGCAAGGTCAGGTTCAGGCTGCTGCCCCATCTCTGGTAAGCAGCTTTGACCGGCAGGGTATTGGATCAAAGCCCTTTTTTAAAGTGCGCGGCTACCTCTTTCAGTATTTGAAAGGAGCGCTCCACGGTGGCCTCCCGATCCGCATTGATCAGGCAGCAGCGGGATGGGGCAAACCAGGCCTGCCCGAGGATCTGCTCCCGGGTTATGCCGCCCGCTTCCAGGTGCGACCAGAGCCCCTCTATCCTTCCAATCATCGACTCCAGATCTTCCTGAAGAAATTCTTCCGTCAGAGTGGGAGTGATCCCCCAGGAGATAATGGCTCCCCGGTTCAGGAAGGCACCGATTTCATCCCGGTAGCGTGAAAAGATGTAGCCGTGGGAGAGAACATCCAGGGAAAGAACATCAAGATCCAGATTGAGCAGGAAGGACCAGTCGGGGTTGCCGCAGAGGTGCACTCCTCTGGGGCCGGGAAAATTGTCCAGGAAAAGGCGGTAATCGGCCAAGGCCCTCTCGCTGGTGTAACCGGTGTAGGACATGAACAGCATCTCCAGGCCCGGCTCGTCGACCCAGACAAAGGGCCGGGGATGTATCTTCAGCAGATCATTGTACTGGGCCTGCAGTTTGCGGGCAAAGAAATCAAAGATAATCTCCCGCACCTCATCATAGTAGATCATGGGGCGTCTCTCATGGTCCTGTATCTTCATGCCGAAGCTGACGGGGCCGATGCTCTGGCCGCGGATGTAGGGGTAGGCGGCAAGATCTTTTTGCATAAATTTGTGGTAAACAGCGCTGTAGCCGGGCGAAAGCCTGAAATAGGCTTCATCCTCCCAGTGAAGCAGGTACTCCTCCAGCTCCAGGTGAAACTGCTCCAGGGAAAAGTGAATATCGCGCTGCTCGAGGTCCAGCGTGATCCCCGGAAAATGCTCCGACGCCTGCGCATACATATCTTCAAAAAAACTGACACCGGGAAGCTGCGGCCAGAAAGGAATATCGAGAGAAAGAGAGAGCTGCAGCGCCCTTTCCACATCAACGTGGGGCAGAATGCCCATGGCGGTGGTCATGCAATTCCCCACCAGCCACGGGGACGGAGGCTTTGGCTGGTCAGGCATTGGCGATCACCCATCTTCCCAGGCCTGTTAAGCGGGCTATCTGTCGAACCGATGTCCCTTCAAGGTCTTTCAATTTCCGCAGAATTTGATCACGCTCCCCCGGTTGCATCTTTGCCAGGCTAGATATGGGGACTCCGTTCAACAGTTTCTCAATCAAGGAGAGAAGCTCGCTATCCGACAGTTTAATCAC